>Ga0075435_100000023_pt1 | contig 88404 bp, 63 predicted proteins | sample RhiMethybrSRZTD4_FD_75302 | JGI IMG/M metagenome (GOLD analysis project Ga0075435, IMG submission 75302) | Populus rhizosphere microbial communities from Tennessee, USA - Rhizosphere MetaG P. TD hybrid SRZTD4 | ecosystem: Host-associated > Plants > Roots > Rhizosphere > Soil | place: USA...
AGTGAACGCGGAACTGGTGAAGTTCCTCGGCGCAGTGGCAACCACCTAGCGCTTTCGGGGTGGCCATCGTCGCGGTTCCGACGCGGTGCCGCACCGCGCCGGGACCGCCACCGAACGTAACTCGATCAATCGCGGCATGCTGCGCGGCGTACGTGAAGGTGCGATAGGGAGAGCCGACATGCGGAATCTCGTCCTGATGATCCTCATCGCGTCCGGCACGGCGTCGTTCGCTGCCGGTCCGGCCGATCTGCTGGCGGCCATCCGGAACGGCGATCACTCGCAGGTCCGGAAATTGATCGAGGCCGGTGGGAACGTGAACACCGTGGACCATGATGGCACGACGGCCCTGATGCATTCGGTCATCGAGTCCGACGTGAGAATGATGAAGCTCCTGATCGACAGGGGCGCCGGCGTCAACATGAAGAACGCTCTGGATTCCACGGCATTGATGTACGCCGCGACCAGCCTCGCCAAGACGCGACTGCTGCTGGAGGCGGACGCCGAGGTGAGAGTCAAGGGCAAGCGCGGCGCGACACCGATGAGCGTCGCCCTCACGACGTTCGGATCGACTCCCGTCTTGAAACTTCTCGTGAACAAGGGAGCCGAGCTCGAGGACCGGCTGATGACGCTTGCCGCCGGGACGGGCGATCTCGAAGCCATCCAATACCTCCTCAGCCTCGGCGTGCCTCCCGGTGACCGAACGGGCGCCGCGCTCTCGGCGGCCATTACCGCGCGATGTGAAGCGTGCGCGCGGCTGCTCGTGGAGCGAGGCGCACCGGCCAACGCGCTGCGTCCCAACGGAACTCTGAATACGAATGTCGGAGCCAGCTCGGGAGGCGTGTTGAACGATACGGCCAAGCGGGCCATGCCCGAGCTCTCTCAGTTTCTGCTCGAGCACGGCGCGTCGCTCGAGTCGACGGACCGGGAGCGATTTACTCTGCTGATGCAGGCGGTGCTCTCGATGGAACCTCGCCGCGACCAGATGGTCGAGTGGCTGCTCTCGAAAGGCGTCGATCCAAACGCCAGGAACGATCGCGGCGACACCGCGTATGCGCTGGCGGCGCGCGTGGGAATCGCGTCCACGCTGAATCTCCTGGTGAAGGCGGGCGCAAAGCCGGTCGACGAGGAGTGGCCGAGGCCCGCCGGAGGTGCTCCATCCGTCGACGCGGCGGTGAAAAGGGTCATCCCGGTCATAGAAATGAGCGGGGAGCCGGGATGGAAGGCCCGTCGCTGCGTGTCCTGTCACAGCAATTCGCTTCCGCAAATGACGGTCGCGCTCGCCCGCAAAAAAGGATTCGCCGTCAGTGACGAGCAGGCCAAGAAGGAGCTGGGCTTCGCCGTCGCCACCGACGAACCGGTTCTTGAACCGAATCGGTTGGGCTCTTCGCCGATCGGAGGAGGCTCCGACACGCTCGGGTACACACTGATGGGCATGGCGGCGGCCGGCGCTCCGGCGGACGCGTTGACCGACGCGCATATTCATTTCATGTCGATCAACCAGCACCCGGACGGCGCGTTTCGAAGCGCGAGCTACAGACCGCCGTCGGAGTATGGTCCGTTGACGACGTCGGCGGTGGCGCTGCGATCAATCAAGCTCTATCCCATTCCCGGCCGTCGCGACGAATTCCAGGAGCGGGTTGATCGCGCCAAACTGTGGCTGCTCTCGGCGAAAGCTTTCTCGATCGAAGAACGATCGATGCAGCTCAACGCGCTCGCGGATGCCGGCGCGTCTCAATCAGAGCGCGCTCCATTCGTGACCGCTTTGAAGGCGGCTCAGAATCAGGATGGAAGCTGGAGCCAGCTTGCAGGCGTCCGGCCCGACGCCTATGCCACGGGCGAAGCGCTGTACGCCTTGTATGTCTCCGGGGGCGTGCCAGCCAACGATCCCGTCTACCAGAAGGGAGTGCAGTGGCTGCTGCGGAATCAACTCGCGGACGGCTCGTGGTTCGCACCCACACGCGCCGTGCCGGTGCAGCCGCACACGTTCGAGAGCTTCCCCAACGGCTGGCATCAGTTTGCCTCGGATGCCGCGTCGTGCTGGGCGACGATGGCCTTGCTCTTTACTCTGCCGGACAAATCATAGAGCGGCCGTCCACAGCGGAGGAGCGAAATGTCGATTCAAGCAGATGCCGCAACGGGACTCCGCGCCGCGACGATGGTCGCGATGATCATCCTTTCCGCGGCGCCAGCGGCGCTCTCAGCGCAATGGCTCAAGATCGCTCTGCCTGAGACGCCGCGGACAACGGATGGGCGCCCCAACTTGACCGCTCCAGCCCCCAGGTCGGACGACGGCAAACCGGATCTCTCGGGGATCTGGGTTCGCGCTCCGGGCGTCAGTGCGCCCCGTGACAACCGCGCCGGCCTGCCGGGAAGAATGGAGCACTTCATGCCGCGAGGCAGCCACATCCCGCTGCGCCCGGAAGCGGGGGCGTTGTATCAGCAGCGAGCCGAGAACTTGGGAAAGGGACGGCCGTCGGAGCGATGCCTTCCTCATGGAATCCCGGATGCGATGTTGTACGGTGGTCCGATGAAGATCGTTCAGAACCGACGTCTGACGCTGATCTTGTTCGAAGAGTTCAATCACTTCCGGCAACTCTTCGCCGACGGTCGGCCCCTTCCCGAGGATCCGCAGCCCGCGTGGTTTGGCTACTCCATCGGTCGCTGGGATGGCGACGCGTTCGTCGTCGACTCGATGGGGTTCAACGATCAAACGTGGATGGACGACAGCGGTCTGCCTCACAGCGACGCGCTGCGGACGACGGAGCGCTTTCGGCGCCGAGACTTCGGCCACCTGGACCTGCAGATCACATTCGACGACGTCAAGACGTTCACGATGGCCTGGTCGGTGAATTTGACGTTCAATCTGCTGCCCGACACCGAATTGATCGAAAGCATCTGCGAAAACGAGCTCGACGCGAAGCACATGGTAGGCAAGTAGGCCGGCCGGCCCGGTCAGCGCTGGAAGGTGAGCGCGTCCAGATCGGCAACGTCGATGCGGAACGGTTCGTTGCCATTCCGTCCGACGCAGATCACGTCAAGCGGCAGATCGGCGAACGCACCCAGCGGGAAGTAGAACACACCCGACGAGACCTCGCGGGTGGCGCCCGCACGGTTCGTGATCGCCTGCGGTTCGACGATGCTGCGCGTGGGATGAATCGCGAAGTCTTCCGGCGCGCCGAGCGGTCGGACGACGACGTCCTCGATCGCGTCGGCGTCGGCGAAGGCGCCGGGCAGCACGCTCACGACGACGCCTTCCGCGTTCAGGCTCTCGGTGTTCAACTGCGGCATCGGCGCGAAGCGGCGTTTCGCGTCGACGAAAGTCGCGACGGCGCGCAGGTACGGCGTGCCCACGTGGATCAGGAAATGGTGGGGAACCGATTGCTGAATGCTCGTGAAGGTCTTCAGATCGGACACGTAGCGGCCGCCGGCGGTGCGGTAATCGCCGCGGATCAGCCGTCGCGTCATGATGTCGCCGAAGACCCATGCGGCGGGCGATGAGGCAGCATCGCGCGCCGCCTGGTGCAGCTGTTCATCGGTGATCGCGACCTGGAATCCCTGGGCGCGGACGACGGTCACGATCAGCACGCCGGCAAGCGTCAGCAGCGGCCCTCTTGTCCTGCCCACGTCAGCGCTCCCTTGCCAGCGTCGAGCGTGCCGGCATCGCGGCACATCGGCATCCAGTCCCAATGGCTGACATCGGCGCCGTGCACAATTGAGACCACGAATCGCGCAGCGCGCCACGCGTGCGCTTCGCCCGTCGGCTGACATCTCGGGAAGACATCGCTGCCGCCGGTTCCTGTCTGGATGACAGCGCTCACCGCCGTCTCAGCCAGGCTACCACTCTGCTCGAATACCGAGCCGCATGCTTCGCATGCCGGCCTGCTGAATGGCTCCGGCGCTGCCACCAACGGCGGTGACGCGGCCGGCGCTCACGTTGGTCGGCGTGACGTTCAAGTTCGGGTTCACCCACTGCGGCGTGTTGAACAGGTTGGTCGTCGTGAGCTCGACGCGCAACGTCGGTCCCGCCGCCCGGTCGGTCAGCCGGAACCGCTTGTGCACACCGAAATGCCAGAGATTCAGGCCAGGACCTTCGATCACGCCGCGGCCCGCCGTCCCGAATCGCCCGATTGGCGGCGCGCCGAATGCGGTGATGTCGTACCAGGGGAACGCCGTCAGCGGCGTCCCTCCGGGAATGGTCCGGTCGTCGAGATTCGGATCAAAGAGCAGATCGGGACGAACGGAGACGACCGGCCGCGTGGCCGCGGTCGTGAACCGCGTGCCAGTTGGATCGGGTATCGAGATCGTCGGCGTGAGATAGCCACCGGTCTGCTGATACGAGACCAGCGAAAGCTCCCAGCCGCCGAGTGCCGCATCGACCGGGCCGGGAGCGTTGGCGAGCCATCGGCGTTCACGGCCAAACGGCAGCTCGTACATGACCGCGCTCGTCACGCGATGAGTGGGTGTCGCCACGTCGCGGCCGCGCTCGCGCGCCAGGTCGAACGGGTCCTCGATCGGCGTGGTATAGATGCCGCCGTTCGCCGCATTTCCGCCGGTATCGCCGAGATCCCTCGCGGCCGTGTACGACACCTGAAAGAACAATCCTTTCGAGAAACGGCGCTCCGCTTCGAACGTCAGCCCGTGATAGTCGTGCGACCCGCCCTTGTCGGCGTAGGTGATGTCGGGAAACTGCGGAAACGGCCGCGGTTTCTCGACGTAGAGGCGACCATCCGCCACCGGCGCGTTGGCATCGCGCTCGTACCACATCGCGCGGCCCAGCGTTGCGATGTACGACACACGGAATCCCGTATTCCAGCGCTCGTGCTCGACGGTGACGTTCCACTGATGCGTGTAGGGAAGGCCGATATCCGGATTGACCGCGAGCGGCAGCCCGATTGTCGCTGGTCCCGACGTTCCGCCGGTCGGAAATACCGTGGGCAGGACAACCGTGGGTGTGGTCGGATTGGTGAACGGCGTCTCGGAAAGCACGAACGGCGCGCGCGCAGCCTGGAGATCGATCGGCGTCATGTCGTAAAACAAGCCGTACCCGCCGCGGAGGACGGTGCGGGCGCCGCCAAAGGGGCGATACGCAAATCCGACACGCGGCGCGAAGTTGTTGCGGTCGGTACGGATCAGCGCGCGCGCAGGCAGTCCGAGACTTCCGGCAGTCACGACCTCCACGTAGCCTGGCGGCATGAGCGGCGACACTTTGTCGAGGGCGCCCTCGGGAACGACGATACGGCCGCTCGTGATGTCGAAGATGGCCTGTCGATCGTTGCGCTCGAACCAGCCGGGATGCAGGTCGTACCGCAACCCGAGATTCAGCGTCAGGTCGCGCGTGACCTTCCAGTCGTCCTGCGCGAAGAAGTCATAGGTCCAGCGCCGCCGCTCGGCGGCAATCGGAGGAAACGCTCGCGACGCCGTGTTCGGCACGCCGAACAGGAAGTCCGCATACGGATGGCCGCTCGCCGCGACTCCCGGCACGGCGGTGAACCGGCCGGTGAAGTCCAGCGCGCCGAAGAGGTTCGGCGATGCCGCGTTCTCATCGTTGTCGATGCGCCGGACTTCCGCGCCGGCTTTCACGGTATGGGTCCCGCGCTGCCAGGTCGTCTGATTCTGAAATTGATAGATACGGTTGAGGAATCCCGGATTCGTCCAGTCGGCTTGAGACAGCCCCGTGAGCCCCGAACCCGGAAAGGTGACCTTCAGCACGCCGCTGATATCGGGCAGGCCAGGCGCAAGGCCGCGGAGCCCGAGCGAATTGACGAGGTCGAGTCCGTTCACTGGACCGGCGATCGGGTTGTTGTGGTACGTGTAACCGCCGCGAAATTCGCTGACCACCGACGATCCGAGGATGCGCGTGTAGGACATCGTCAGCGCTCTGCTCTTGCGCAGCTGATCGCGGAGTCCGAATGCCGGCAGATTCCCTTCCCACACCGGGTTCGTATTCTGGGACAGCGTGAAGCGTCCGAACAGGCGATTGGCCGGGTCGAAGTCATGGTCGATTCGCGCGGTCCAGTAGTACGGCTTCGCTCGATCGAACTCCTCGGTCTCACGGAAGTTGTTGGCCTGCAGGACCGCGGTGTTGCCGGAGTTGGGGAGCGGATAGAAGCGATCCTGAAGTTTCAGCGCCACCGGATTCAACGCGGCGACAGGAATGCGGCCGTCGGCGTACACCTCTCCGGTGAATGGGTTCCGAATCGGACGTCCCAGGGCGGAAAAATCGCCGCGGCGCCACGGCTCGAGAGGGACCGTCGGATTCAAGTCGGTCGAGGTCGTGCTGCCGTCGACCGTCTCGCCGGAGGCGAACCAGAACGTCCGCGCGCGGCCGTTGTAGACGTTGGGAATCACCACAGGTCCACCCGCCGAGGCACCCGGGAAGTGCACCCAGCCGGCCTGCCGCTGGCCGGAAAAAGGATTGGGGGCGCGAAACGACGGCCCCTGGTAATAGTCGAACAGCGAGCCGCTGAAGCGATTGGCGCCCGACTTCGAGATGATCGTGACCTGGCCCAGGCTCGAAAACTCGGCACTGTTGTTCGCGGTGTCGATTTTCACTTCCTTGAACGACTCGGTGTAGTTGGCGAGCGGGCCCACGGGAGTCTCGCCGACGCCGTCGCTCATCGACGTGCCGTCGATCGCGAACTGCGACTGGTTGTATTTGCTGCCGGCGAACGAGTAGGTGCCGGCGCGCAACGACAGCGTCGGCGTCACTGCCAGGTACGACCACACGCCGGGATCGTTCAGCGGCAGCGTCCGGAGCTGCTCCGCGGTGCGTACGTCGCTGACCCGCGGTGTCTCGAGCTCGATCGGCGTCGCCCCGCCGGTGACCTGGACCGCTTCGGCGAGGACGCCCACCTCCAATTTGGCGTCGATGCGCCGTACGTCGCGAGTCACCAGGAGAATATTGGTGACGAGAAACTCGCGTAGACCCGGCGCCGTGATGCTCAAGAGGTAGGGGCCTTCGCGCAGTTGGCTGACGGAGTAGACGCCGTCCTGATTGGTCGTCGTTTTCGTCGCGATCGACGTTTCGACGTTGGTGGCGACAACTTCCGCGCCGCCGATGACGCCGCCGCTCGTGTCCGTCACAGTGCCGGTAATCGTTGCGAAGGTCGTCTGAGCGGCAGCCGGCCACGCCGCGACGAGAACCAGGGCCACCGTCGCCGCCAGAGCGCGCAGTAAGACCGCCATACACTCTCCTGACCCGGGATCAGCGCATTTTCAGAATGAAACGTGACGATAATCGGCGCGATTTCAGCGCGTCAAGCTCAACACGAGAAGATCGCGTCGAAACATGTAGAACGGCTGAGATCGGCGGCCACGCTGCTGCGCGGCACCGCCTGAGTGGATCCGATGCGGTTGGCCGGCGCGCCGGCCGCGGTCACGCTGCCGGAGAACTGCACGTAGACCGAATCGTTGTTGTACGAGTCGGCTTGCGCGCGGCCGCGCAGCCACAACGTGCAGTCCTCGAGGATCACGGTGGCGGCTGTCGCCGTGCCCATGCGCGCACGCATCGAGCAGCCAAGCGCGGCAGCGGCCAATCGAAAGTATCGCTCGATGACGTCCCGCTTCTCGCGCCCGGGCGTTCGGACGAGCTGATCGCGCTCGACGAAGCGTTGACGCGTTTGGCACAATTCGACCTTCGACAAAGCAAGGTCGTCGAATTGCGGTTTTTTGGTGGCCTTACCGAAGATGAGACAGCAGAAGTTCTCGGGATCTCGAGCCGAACAGTCAAACGGGATTGGGGCGTCGCGAAGGCGTGGTTGTATGGAGAGCTGAATAAGGGAGAGTTGAACAAGTGAGCAAGCTTGTATGGGAACGCCTACAGCATTACGGACTGTCAGGAAACAAGCAGTCACTGCGACGACCGGCAGGGACGCGGCTTCAAGGCTGCTTAGGCGCAACGGTTTCGGAGCAATCATGCTTGCGGAGGCAATTGCATACTCCGCATTCGCTCCAACAAACTGCGGGTTCGTGACGCCGCAGACTTCATCACCGCTGTTGAACTGACTGACGCCCGGTCCGACTGCTTCCACAACACCGGCGAAATGCGAGCCGAGCGTCAACGGCGGCTGCGGGCTCACCCTGCTCTTGCCCTGGCGAATCAGCGCATCCCAAGGCGTTCTCTGTCGATTTCGACCGTCTTCGATCGACTACCAACGGAAGCGAGGCCCGGCCCACACTAGCGGGTGACATCGACACGACGGCGGCGACGCCGTATTCACGAAGGAATCTGATATGCGGAAGATCATCACCACGACCTTCGTCACGCTGGACGGGGTCATGCAGGCGCCGGGCGGACCAGAGGAGGACGCGTCGGGCGGGTTCAGGTACGGCGGATGGCAGGCTCACGTCATGGACGAGTCGTTGGGCGAGGCTGTCAATGAGTTGGTGAAGCCCCCGTTCGCGATGCTGCTCGGACGCACGACCTACAACATCTTCGCGGGCTTCTGGCCCAAGCAAGATCCGAACAACGCGATCGCGAAGCCGTTCAACGAAGCGACGAAGTACGTCGTATCGCACGAGCCCTTCGAGGCCCACTGGGTGAACACGAAGGTGGTCTCGGGCGACGTCCCCGCCGCGCTCCGCAGGCTGAAGGCGGAGGATGGCCCGGACATGATCGTCTGGGGCAGCGGCACCCTGATCCAGACGCTGCTTCGGGAAAAGCTCGTCGACCGCATGCACGTCTGGACGCATCCCGTGACCATCGGCACTGGCAAGCGATTATTCGCCGCGGGCGCGCGTGCGGCCACGTGGAAGCTCGTGAAGAGCCGCGTCGGCAACGCCGGCGTGATCATCGCCACCTACGAGCCGGCGGGCGAGCTCGTAACGGGCACCATTGGCGCATGACCACGAGAACAGTCCGATCCGCCGTTGATACCCGGATCTGAGACGCGCTCGGTGAGACAGTCGTGCACACATTCAGGCAGGATGTCGCGTACGCGCTTCGGCAGCTGAGGAAGATGCCCTGGTGGTTTCGCGTGTGCCGCGGTGGCGCGTGATGGATCATCATGAAGATCACGGTCGCCTGCCGGCGTTCCGCGTCCTGTTCCGGACCTTCTTCGAGCAGTTCTTCACGAGCGAATCGGTCAGCTCGGACGTTCAGCTTCGCCAGACGATCATTGCGGTCCTCGCGTTCATCCTCACGCCGTGCCTGCTGATTCTCATCAGCGTGTTCCCGCAGTTTCAGCTGCTGGTCATTCGCGTCGGCCGGCTCCAGCTGCCGCCGGGCGTCGTCGTTCGAGCGACCGCGGTGCGCAATCTGATGGCCGAAGACATGATCGAATGGATCGTGAGCGTTCTGGTCGGCTACTCGATGATTGCGGTCGGACTCGTTGCGGTATTCGCGTGGGACGCGCTGACGTTCGATCGGCGTGACGCGATGGTGTTGGGACCGCTGCCCGTTCGCGGCCGCACGATCATCGCGGCCAAGCTCGCGGCGCTCGCCGCGTTCCTGCTGATCGCATCGACGAGCGTGAACGCGTTGAACGCCGCCGTCTTCGCCGTCGAGACCGCCGATCGATTCGGCGCGGCGGCGTTGATTGGCCATTTCGTCGGCTGCCTGATCGTGACGTGCGTCGCTGCCGCGACGGTGTTCGGCTCGATTGTGACGATTCGCGCCGGTGTCTCGATCGTCGCCGGGGCTCGCGTCGCGTCGGCGATCGGATCGCTGCTGCAGAGCGCGTTCGTTCTCGCCCTGCTCATTCTGTTGATCGGTGTGTTTGCGCCGCCGGCCTATCGTGGCCGCGTCTCGATCCCCGATACGACGATGCCGCCGATGGCGTGGTTCGTGGCGTGGTTCGAAATGCTGCGGCGTTCCGACCGCGGATCGTGGGACGAATTCGTGTCACTCGGCCGCCGCGCCATGCTGGCGTCTTCGGTCATCGCGACCTGCGCGGCACTGTCGTCCGTGCTGGCGTTCGGACGTCAGATGCAGCTGGCGCTCACGCCGGCCCCAACCGCAGGGCCGCTCGGACGCGCGCGGATCAGCCGCGCGGTGACGCGGCTGCTCCTGCCCCGCGATCCGGCCGCGCGGGCCACCGCCGACTTCGTCCTGTTCACGATCGTTCGCAACCGTACGCAGCAGACGGGCATCGCGATCGGCGTGGCCGTCGCATTGGGCTTCGTCGTGTTCGGCCTCGCGCGGACGCGCGAGGATATCGCGCCGGCGCTGCTCGGCATCCCGCTGCTCATCGCGTATTGGAGCGCGATCGGCATGCGGGCGTCGTTTTTCTACCCGAGCGAATTGCCGGCGGCATGGACATTCCAATCGAACGGGCCGGGACGTGCACGCTCGTATCCGGCCGCTGTCCGCGCGTCGGTCGCGGCAATCGTCGGACCGCCGACGATCGCGCTCGGCGCGATCATGGGCGCAGCGACCGGAGGCGTGTCAGGCTCGCTTCGCCACGCACTGGTGTCGGCCATTGCCGTCTGCCTGCTTGCCGAGGCCGTCGTCCTGACGATGGACTTCATTCCTTTTACGAACGCGTACCGACCGGGACACGCGAAGCTGAAGACACGGTGGCCGCTTTATCTTCTCGGCTCCTCCTTTTTCGGTTCGGCGCTCGTGCGGCTCGAGCTCGCCTCCAACGCCGTGTCGTTTGCAATGCTCATTGCATGCAGCGGCGTCGTCATTCTGATCGCTGAAATAATCTGGCGACGGCGATCGGACCGGTGGTCGGCGGACCCGCGCGAGGAATCCGCGGACGATGGTCGTGATATCGCGGTGCTCGACATCGGCCAGGTCGTTCATCGCGCGTATTCCGGCGGCTGAATGTCGTCAACAGAACGCGTGGACGACGACGCGGTAGCGTGGCGAGGGCCTGCGCCAAAGGGGCCCGCGTTTCGGCGGCCCGGCGACAATCTCAGTGCGCGAGAATCCGGCAGCATCACACATCGCCTGCAGGCCTTCTGCGGTTGGGATCCACCAAAGGGTCGGATCATCGTGCGTGTGGGCGGCATTCACGAATTGCCACAGCGGGCCGCGCGGTCGACCCGACAGCCATATCGCTTCTGATTCGATGACGGCTACACCGCCGGTCACCGCCCGCACGCGTCGCAGCGCCCGCAGCGGTTCTTCGAGGTGGTAAATCACACCGAGAAACAGCACGACGTCGAACGTTCCGAGCCTCTCCAGATCCATCGTCATGAAGTCATCGACGACGACCTCCGCTCGACTGTTTCGCACTCGATAGGCCAGATCGAACCCGCGCTTGCCCGGCAGCCCGACCGGATCCCAGAGCTCCGGGATCGTGTGGAAGGCGCGGCTCAGCTGACCGCTGCCGTACTCGAGCGATCGGTACGCCGCTGCCTTCTTAAAGTCGATCGACCAGACATAGTGATCGAGCGCAACGACGCGGCTTGCGCGCGCGTGTTCGGCGTGAAAGGTGTAGAACCCGTCCCAGGCGCCGATGTCGAGCACGGACTTGTGCGCCATCTCCGGCAGATGCAGCCGCCGGAGCTCGTCGTGGATATGATGCGGGGTCTTGCCGCCTGGCGTGACAACCCCGTCTCCGAGATCGATGGAGTGGTGCCACGATCCGATCTCATCGACGAGCTGCTGCTTCGCGGCACGATCAAGGGGCTCGGACACTGTTACACGGCAGGTTCAGCGTCGCAGTTGATTTCCCATCGGATCCCGAACGGATCGCGGACGACGCCGTAGCGCGGCGACCAGTGCGTCACCTGCAACGGCATGAGCACTTCGCCGCCCTCGGCCAGGCCTGCGAAAATACGTTCCGCCTCGTCGGCGTTTGCCACTCCGATCACCATCGAAAAGCCGCGAGGCGCTTCGTAGTCGGGAAACACCGGGTCGCCGCCTGTTAGCTCGAGTCCTCCAGCACGCAGCCGCGCGAACCACACCTTGTCGCGCCAGTCCGGGGGAATCGCTTCCGCCAGCGGCGACTGCGCATACGTTTGCATGTACACGATTTCGCCGCCCAACAGCGATGCGTAAAGGCGGAACGCCTCGTCGCACATTCCCGAAAACATGAGGGACGGGTTTATTTTCACCATGTCACGCGCGTTCCGGGCAACAGCGTCGAAATGGTATCGATCGAGCCGCCCATCGTCAAACTATGATGTCGGCCATGAGCGCGTCGCGCGAGACCGTAGCCGCTGTCACCACCCCCGACGCCGAGCGCCGCCGGCAATTGCGGCGCGCGGTCATCGCCGGCGCCGTCGGCACGGCGATCGAATGGTACGACTTCTTCCTCTACAGCACCGTGACCGGCCTCGTCTTCGCGCGGTTGTACTTTCCGCGCGCCGATCCGGTCGTCGGAACGCTCGAAGCGTTCGGCGTGTATGCGGTCGGGTTCGTCGCGCGACCCGTCGGCGCGGCAATCTTCGGGCACTACGGCGATCGGCTCGGCCGCAAGTCGGCGCTGATCGCGACGCTGCTGTTGATGGGCGTGGCGACCTTCCTGGTCGCGCTCGTGCCGACATACGAACGGATCGGCATCTGGGGGGCGGTGCTGCTGACGCTGCTGCGGTTCGTGCAGGGCGTTGGTGTCGGCGGCGAGTGGGGCGGCTCGGTGCTGCTGTCGATGGAATGGGCGCAATCCAACCGGCATCGCGGCTTCATCACGTCATGGCCGCAGTTCGGCGTGCCGGCGGGCCTGTTCCTCGCCAATCTGGCCGTCCTGGCGTCGAGCGCGATCTCAGGCGATCAGTTCCTGGCGTGGGGGTGGCGGATTCCGTTCCTCCTCAGCCTCGTGCTCGTCGGCGTCGGCTTGTTCATTCGGCTCGGGATTCTCGAGACGCCCGTGTTCTCGCGTCTCGTCAAGGAACGCCGCATCGAGCGCGCGCCGGTCCTGCAGGTGCTCCGAGAGCGGCCCCGGGAAATCGTCCTGACGGCATTGTGCCGCATGGCGGAACAGGCGCCGTTCTACATCTTCACGGCGTTCGTCTTCGCGTACGGCACTGAGACGCTGGGGCTGAACCGGAACTTCCTCCTGTCGGCGGTGCTCACCGGTTCCGCGCTCTCGTTCGTCTCGATTCCTTTCTTCGGTCACCTGTCGGATCGCATCGGCCGCAAGCGCGTCTACATCTTTGGCGCGTTCGTCACCGGCGTCTACGGTTTCATCTACTTCCGCCTGCTCGACACGCGGACGCCGTCGCTCGTGTTTCTCGCAATCGTGCTCTCGCTCGTTCCGCACGATATCCTGTACGGTCCGCAAGCGGCGCTCATCGCCGAATCGTTTCCCGCGCGTCTGCGCTACAGTGGCGCCTCCCTCGGGTACCAGTTGTCGTCGGTCATCGCGGGCGGCCCGGCGCCGCTGATTGCCGCGTGGCTGCTCAGCCGATATCACTCGGGGCTCGCGGTCGCGCTGTTCATCCTCGCGTGTGCGGTTGTGACACTGGCGGCGACCGCGATGTTGAAGGACCACACGAACCAGGACATCTCGGGCGACTGACGTCGCGATTCGCGAAAACGCCGTCTCCCCCTGATGTTATCGTTCGAGCGGTGGTGGTGACGCTCTATGTCGTCGTCGTGTTCTTCGGCGCGACGGTCGTCCGGTCGGCATTCGGATTCGGTGAGGCGCTGATCGCGGTGCCGCTCGTGGCGTTCGTGCTGCCGGTCGAGGTGGCGGCGCCCGTGGCCGTCCTGATCTCCGTCACCGTGGCTGCGATCGTGCTCGCGCAGGACTGGCGGCACGTCAACCGGCGAAGCGCTGCGTCGCTGGTGTGCTCGACGATCGTCGGCATCCCCGTGGGACTACTCCTTCTCCGCAGCGTTCCCGAACCGGTTGTCAAGGCCGCGCTCGGTGTCGTCGTCGCCGGCTTCGCGGCGTTGGGGCTGAGGCGGAGGGCGGTTTACGAGCTTCGCGACGATCGCTTCGCATGGGTCTTCGGTGTGAGCGCGGGTGTGCTCGGCGGCGCCTACGGGATGAACGGTCCGCCGCTCGTGATCTACGGCGCTCTGCGGCGCTGGTCGCCCGCGGGCTTCCGCGCGACGATGCAGGGATACTTTCTTCCGGCGAGCCTCTTCGGGATGTTCGGCTACTGGATCGCCGGGCTGTGGACGGCGCGCGTCAACCGCCTGTTTCTCGTGTCGCTGCCCGCCGTGCTCCTGGCGATTCCGCTCGGCCGCGCGATCAACAACCGACTGAATGCGCGCCGGTTTCTGGCCGTCGTGCACGGCGGCCTGCTCGCCAGCGGAATCGGTCTCGTGCTTCAGGCCGTCCTCGAGTAGTTACGCCGCACCTGACTGACTCGGCAAATGGCCGGCGTGATTATTTGCCGAGGACAGCGACCTCCACGAACGCGTCGTACAGGCCGCTTCCGCCGCCCCAGTCGGTCGGCTCCTCCGCGGTGAGGACGTTGACCGAGAGGCGCGCGCCGCACGCATCCGTGAACCCGCCGAACGGCATCCACGCCACACCCGGGCGGACGCGGTTGGACACATGGCAGACGGCGCGCACGTCGCCGCTTCCGTTTCGCACGGATACGTAATCCCCGTGGGCGACGCCTCGCGTCCGCGCGTCTTCCGTATGGATCTCGATGAACAGCTCGCCCGCACGGCGGCGATGCCGGTCCTGGTTGCTGTATCCCGAATTCAGGAAGTGCAGCTGTTTCCCCGTGATCAACTGCAGGCCGCCGTTCGATCGAATCTCGCCGGGCGACGGCAGCGGGTCGTGCCCGGCCTCGCGCAGCGGCTCGGAGTACAGCTCCGCCTTTCCGCTCCGGGTCGGAAAGCCACCGTTTGCAAACGGGCGCCAGTCCTCCGGACGGTTCAAGCGCGCATATCCCTGTTCCCACAACCGTTCGTACGTGATCCCGTCGAGCCACGGATGTCCGCTCGCCAGGGCCGCGCGCAACATCGACTCGTCGCCCTCGAACAGATACGCCTCCGTGCGGCCGAGCGCTCGTGCCAGCCGTCGAAAGAGCTCGGTGTTCGACACCGACTCGCCGCGCGGTGCGATCGCGGGGCGATTCAGCGCGAGATACAGGTGCCCCCAGGCGGGTGACAAATCGAGGTGCTCGATCTGGCTCGTGGCCGGCAGCACGTAGTCGGCGTAGAGCGCGGTGTCGGTGACGAACAGGTCGTGCACGACGGTGAACAGGTCGTCGCGCAGAAGGCCTTCCCGAATCCGGCTCTGATTCGGCATCGACACCATCGGGTTGGCGCCGTACACGATGAGCGACCGGATCGGCGGCTGCAGGCCGCGGTCGCACAGGTCCTTGCCGAGATCCCGCATGTTCAGCACGCGCACGCCCGGCGTGTGCACGTCGGGCCTGGTCACGCTGTCCATGTCGAGGACGGCGAAGTGCAGTTTGTGCGTTGAACGTGCGAGCCCGCCGCCGCGATGTCTCCACGACCCGACGAGCACGGGAAGGCAGGCGATGGTGCGAAATTGCATCGCGCCGTTGCGATGGTGCTCAGGGCCGATGAGCAGGCGCAGCAGCGAAGGCTGCGTCGTCGCGTACTCGCGCGCGAATCGCTCGATATCGTTCGCCGGCAAGCCCACCGTAGCCGCCACGCTCTCAGGCGCGTAGTGCCGCACGTGCTCCACGAGCGCCTCGTACCCGACCGCGTGCTGCGAGACGTACTGGTGATCCACCAGTCCGTCGCGGACGATGACGTGCATCATCGCGAGCGCAAGCGCCGCGTCGCTGGCCGGCTTGATCGGCAGGTGCCAGTCGCCCGCTTCCGCGGTGCGGGTCCGGACCGGATCCACCACGACGATCTTCGCGCCCCGACGCTGCGCCTCGCGAACGAGCGGCCAGAGGTGAAGGTTCGTGACGATCGTATTGGTCCCCCAGAGCACGACGTACCGGCTGTGGACGATCTCCTCGGGGTCGATTCCGGTCCCGGTGCCGAGCGTCGCGGAAAGGCCCGCGGACGCGACCGCGCCGCAGATGTTGCGATCGAGACCGCTGCACCCCATCGACCCGAACAGGCGCGCGTCGAGCGACTCCTGCTGGATCAGGCCTTGTACGCCTGCCGAGCTGTAGGGCAGGATGGCTTCGGCGCCCGATTCCTCGACGATCGCCTGCCATCGCGACGCGATGTCGGCCAGGGCCTCGTCCCAGGTCACGCGGACGAACTGTCCCTCGCCTTTCGACCCCACGCGCTTCAGCGGGTGCAGGACGCGATCGGAATGGTAGACGCGATCGAGATAGTGATTGACCTTCGCGCAGAGCGTGCCGCGCGTGAACGGATGCGCCGGGTCGCCGTACAGCTTCCCGGCGGTGCCGTTCTGCACTTCGACCATCCAGCTGCAGGTGTCCGGGCAGTCGTGACCGCATGCGCCATGAACGATGTGCACCGACGGATGATACGTTCTCAATCCGGTGGGTCCCTTACTCAAATCCCTCATCATTCGCAGAAAGCCCGCTCATCGTGGTACGACCGTGCGCCAACGGCTAAGACTCCCGTGGTTGCACTATGAGCACGGCATTCTTCATCGTCCTCGATCGACAGGACGTCGGCTTCAGCACGATCGTCAACGGCCAAGCTCTGTCTCAGTACGCAGCGCAGCTGAGGAAGATCGCAATATCACTCGGACTGCAACCACTCGAACAGTACGTCAGCTATCCGCCTGAACACGCACGGGCGACGATGGAAGCGTTGGGTACGGATCCTGGAACGATCGAAAGGATCTCGCTGCCCGCACAAACGTGGCCCGACCCTCGAGCCGGCCTGGAATGGACCAGCCGCGTGTCGGCGCACATTCGGGCGAATCCATCGTCGGTGCGAAATCCGGAAGGCGTGCTGCTGATCTGGGCTCTAAATCTTCACCCGGCACACCGGCGCGATGCCGCCGCCGATGTCGTCGGTCCAGTAAATGTAGCCGTTCCACACCGACATGCCGTGCGGGAACGGACTGCCTTCGGGGAGGTGAATCGAATCGGCGACCTCGCCGGTGACCATGTGGCGCTTGAAGAATGCGCCCATGTTGGTGTCCGCTTCCCAGAGATACTGCGCGTCGGAGGTTTCGAGGCCGACGCCGTGCGGACGGTAGCCGACCGTTGGGAACATGTGCTCGACCGTCCACGACTTCGGATCGACGCGATAGATCGTCCGCGCCGGCGGCACGGCGACCCACAGCTTGCCGAACTGTGTCTGGATGCCGTGAGCGCCGGTGCCGGGCGCAGGCGGACCAGGATTGCCGGCGACGGCGCCGCCGCGTCCGATGCCGAGCCCATCGGACGTGCGAACCGCTGCCGGCGGCGCCGGCGCGCCCGTCGTCGCGTTTTGCGCGGGGCTCGCCGGCGGTCGCACCGATCGGCCGTACGTGTCCGGCCGCGGCGGGATATCCGATGCCATCTTGAAGATGACGCCGGCGCCGGGCGTGAAGTGCTTCTCGATCGTCTCGCCGGTCCTGGCGTCGGCGCGGATGATCTCTCGACTGTAGGTCGAGCCGATCCAGATCGATCGGTTGTCGGCGTCCACGCCGATGCCGCTCGGGCCGGTCCCCTCGGGCGCGATCTCGCGCAGGCGTTTCCCTTCGTAGCTTGACAGATACACCTTGCATCGGCCCGGCGTGTCGGTGCGGCTGCCGGCGACGTCGATCGTCCAGATCCCTTCTTCCGTGCACTGCATGCCGTTCGCCGACTGGCCGGGCGCCTTGAAGAGCAGTTCGATCTTTCCCGCCGGACGGCTTGGATATCCGGGCTTCGGCGCGGCCGGTGTGTTCGCCTGACCGGCTTCGGCGATCGACTCCCATTCGGTCGCGGCGACGACGGCTCCGGCCGCGGCGGCCGCGCGGAACCACTCTCGACGGCTGATAGCTGCCATGGCGACATGATCGCATGAAGAAGCTTGGCTGAAGCAGGCCTGTGATACCCTCGGCCTCGACGCACACATGGCGAAATTCGTCATCGAGCCGCATTTCCGCCTTCAGGAATGGGTCGCCGAGGAGAAAGACTATTTCCGCGACGAGGGCCTCGATTACATCTTCCACGAGACAGTTCAATCGACCGAGGGCAGTGTCCACGACAAGGGCGACAAGGTCGGCGCCTTCCAGTCGTTCGAAGAGGGCCGCAAGTCCGACATCAGCTGCGCGTGCCATTGGACCGTCGACATCGCCGCCGCCAGGGGCCATGGAAGGCTGTATCCCGACGTGTACTCGGTCGCGCCGGCGGGCGTCTTCGTGCGTGCCGATTCAGAACTGCGTACACCGGAGGATCTCGCCGACGTGCCGATCTCGGTCGGGTACCAGTCGGGCAGCCACTACGCCACCATCCAGGCGCTGGAACAGTATCTGCCGTCGGGCAGGATCGCGCTGAATTTCGCCGACGGCATGCTGTTCGGCCGGATGGAAAAATTCATCGAGGGGCGCTCGCCCGCGTGCACGCTCTTCAGCGGGCCGTACTATTTCGCCGAGCAACTGGGCTTCCGCAAGATCATCGACGCGACGTTCGTCATCGCCACCATGATCACCGGGCAACCCGATGTCGATGACGTGAAGAAATTCTTCAGCGCGCTCCGCCGCGCGCAACGCGACATCGACCTGAGGCCTGAGCTGTACACCAGGCACTATCTCAAGGAGTTTCCGCACCGCTTCCACTCGCGCATGGATACGCGCCGCTGGGGACCGGGCGAGCGCCTGGTGTTCGAGCCCTACACGCGCGAGGTGTTCGAGGAAACGGTGAAGTGGATCGGGGAACACGGCATCTTCGAAGCCGGCACCGCCGCCTGCAGCTACGACCGAGCGCTGGTCCAACCCTGACGGGGGCACGTCGGGCAGAAGATCTCTGTCCATACTCACGAGGAGCGATCATGAACACTCGAATCGCAGCCAAGGCCGGCGCTGCCGTTGGTGGGACGCTCGTGATGATTGCCCTGGCGACCGCGGGAGCCCAGCCGCCGGAAGGCGGCGGACGCGGCGGACCGGCCAGCCTGCCGGGCATTCGCTGGAGCGAGGATCAGATCAAGCAGGCCATCGCGCCGCTCCGCGCCGGGCGGAAGCTCACGCCGAAAAGCTGGCCGAACAACGCACGGGTTGCGGTGTGCGTCAGTTTCGACATCGACAACGAGTCGCCGGCGCTGGCGCGCGGCAACACGAACCCGGATCTGTCGGCGATGTCCGACACCGAGTTCGGATCGAAGGAAGGCCTGCCGCGCATTCTGCGGATCCTCGACCAGCGCGGCATCCCCGCCAGCTTCTACATCCCCGCGGTGAGCAGCATCATCGCGCCCGAGATGATCCAGGCGATCCAGAAATCAGGGCGGCACGAGATCGCGCTGCACGGCTGGATTCACGAGCCGGTCGCCACGCTGCTCAACGCAGCCGAAGAGGAGCGGCTCCTCAAGCAGTCGATCGACTACTTCACGAAAGTCACCGGCAAGCGTCCGGTCGGCAGCCGCACGGGCGGGTGGGCGATCAGCCCGTACACGATCGGCATCGAGCAGAAGCTGGGGCTCCTGTACGACAGCAGCATGATGGCGATGGACGAGCCGTACGAGCTCGTGACGAACGGCACGCCCACCGGCCTCGTCGAACTCCCGGTCACCTGGGTGCAGGACGATGCGCCGTACTTCGGGCGCACCGGCGCACTGCCGTCGCCGGAGTTGATCTTCAACGTCTACAAGGACGAATTCGACATGGCGTACGAAGAGCGCACCATGTTGATGCTGACGATGCATCCGCACGTCAGCGGCCGGCGCTCGCGCGCGGTGCACCTGGCGAAGCTGCTCGACTACATGAAGGCGAAGCCGGGCGTCTGGTTCGCGACCGCGCAGCAGATTGCCGAGTACGTGAAGAAGGGCGAGAACGCAACCCGCTAGGTTTTACGGCCGCGTTCGATTTTCGCAACGCCCTCTCGAGGACTCAGAACGCGAAGCGTGCCCCCCACTGCGTCTGCCGCGCGTCGAGCGCGGTCGTCCGAATCAGGAACGAGGCCGACGTCATCGTCGACGCGCCGCCGTACAACGTGGTGTGGTTCGTGAGGTTGTAGCACTCCAGGAAGACTTCGATCCGCCGGCGGTTGCTGAGCGGGAATACTCTCGTCAGCCGCGCATCCAAATCGACGACCGGGTCAATCGCCATCAGGTCGGCCGAGATCGCGGGCAGTGGCCTGGCCGTACACGTGACACCCGCGTAGTAGACGGACGCGCACGGGCTCGCGCGGAACGCGTTGATGATCGCAAGCTGTCCTGCGACGTCGCCGCGGCCGATCGTTTGCGGCAGGCCTGCGGGCCGATCGCCCGAGGTGTTCAAATCGCCGTCGAGATCGAAACCCGCCGACACGGGACGCGGCCCGCCGCTGATCGCGCGGAACACGCCGCTCACCTGAAACTTGCCGGGCAGCGTCGTGGATGCGGCGATGCTGAGGTTATGCGGCGTGTCGGTCGGGTTGTACGCGTAATTGTTCGGTGTCCGATCCGTGCCGCTGAACGTGCTGTAGAAGGTGAGGCCGTCCAGCATGCTCCGCGAATACGTGTAGGAAATCTGCAGACTGTCGGTCCCCCTCACGCGCGTGCGGATCTGCGTCTCGATGGCGTTGTACCAGGACCGGCCGTTGTTCACCATCACGCCGACCTGGCTGAATTGCGGCACCGGCCGGGGATTGGCGGCGGTGAGCGCTCCGGTCTTCGGCAGATTGCGATCGGTCGAACCCAGCTGATCGCCGGAGTAGCCGTGCACGTAGTCCACGTCGAGCGACGTGACTCTGTTCAACTGGAGGCCGAATCCGCCTGTCGTGTTGACGGCGAACGGCAGCACGTAGTTGTTGTCGATCAAGTACAACGAGCGCACGCCGCCCTGCGCGACGTAGTCCGACAGGTTCTTGCCGCCCAGGACGGCGTTGATGTCGGGGAAGCGGCTCAACGTCGTCGGGTCGGTGATGCGCACGGCCGATCCGAGCGCCTTGTCCATCGCCGTTTCGTCGAACCACGGTCGGTTGCGCGTCACGTAGTACCCGACGCCGCCGCGAACCACGAGCTTCCCGTTGCCAGTCGTGTCCCACGTCATGCCGACGCGCGGCTGAATGTTGTTCGTGTCGTTCCCGCGATGGCTGCCGACGAAGGAGTCGAGCCCCTTGTAGAGCGGATTCGCGAGCAAGGAGGCGTAGAAAGCGTTGTTCCGCAGGTTGGTGTCGATGTCGTAGCGGAGCCCGAGATTCAGGCGCAGGCGATTGTGGAGTCGCCAGTCGTCCTGGATGTACGCCGCGATCTGCTTGGACTTGTAGTTGTAATAGCCGGGAGTCTGCTGCACGAAGCTCTGCGGCCAGCTCGACGGATCGTTGACGCTGAACGGCGCGTCGGTGGTGAAGGTGAAGCTGCCGTGCTCGGTGAAGTGCGCCTCGAAGTCGCTCGACGCGAACGTCAGCTCGCCGCCCATCTTGATGTCGTGGTGCGCCGTGTTGATGTAGAGCGTGTCGAAGAAGCTGTTGTTCGTCCGCGGGAAGTACTGCGGGTCGACGCCGTTCTGTCCGAAGTTGTACGAGGGGCGGTTGATCGCCAGGTCGTAGTTCGCCGGTTCCGTGAACAGATTGTGGTGCAGGAGGGCGTAGCGGAACGCATTGACCGTGTTCTGCGACACGATCCAGTTGTGCTCCGCGACGACGCTGTGCGAGAGGCTGTAGTCCGTGAACGTGCCGGTCGAGTTGATCGGGCCGCCGCTGGGCGTCAGCTGGTTGTCGTAGGCGTAGCGCACCATCAGCGAGTGCTGGTCGTTGAACCGGTGATCGATCTTGGCATCGAAGATCTTCTCGGTCACCGTGTACGGATAGTTGCCGTTCTGCTGTGCCGCGAACGGATTGCTCGGCGGCAGCGCGACGATCGCCGCCTTGTTGATGTTCAGGTACTCGTACGCGACGAACATGTGCGTCTTGTTCAGCGCGATCGGTCCGCCGTAGGTGCCGCCGAGCCGCGCCTGCTTGAAGGGCGGCACCGACGTCGCGAGCGCGTTCTTCGCGTTGAGATCCTTGTCCCGGCCGAAGTAGTAGGCCGTGCCCGCCGGCTGGTTCGTGCCTGACTTCGATACGACGTTGATGACGGCGTTCAGCGCGGCCCCATACTGCGCGTCGAACTGGTTGCGGAAGACCTTGAACTCCTGCACCGCGTCCTGGCCCATGTTGATGACGGGCGATCCCCACGTGGCGTCGTCGACCGTCGTGCCGTCGATGATCGTCGTGAAACCGTTGCGCTGATCGGCGACCCCGCCGAACTTCGTCACGGCGAACCGGGTCGTCACCGCCAGGTTGCTCATCGGCGCGGCGCTCGGCAGAATCTGCGCGACCACGAGAAAGTTGCGATCGAGCACCGGCAGCGACGCGAGCTGTTCTCCGTTCACGACCGAGAGCGGCGTCGCGGTCGCCACTTCGACCAGCGGGCTCTCGCCCGAGACCGTGACGCTCTCGGTCAGGGTGCCGACGCCGAGGGAGAAATCGAGCGTGGTCTCCACCCCGACGTTCAGCGTGATCGCTTTCTTCACGGTCGCAAAGCCGCTCAACTCGACGGTGATCTGATAGGACCCGGGCTGCAGGTTGACCGCGAGGTAGTTGCCGGTCGGCCCGCTCACCAGCGTCTGGCTCGCCCCGGTGCCGGCGTTCAACACCGTCACCGTCGCTCCCGGCAACGCGCCGCCGCTCACGTCCTTGACGACGCCGCCAACGCTGGCGCCTCCCTGCGCCCAGGAAGGCGCCGTGAACGCCGCGACCACTGCGACGGCTGCGATCAGCTGCCATGCCGTGCGCCGCGCCCCCAGAAATGACGTCGCAAAACGCATCATCGCTGCCTCCTGGGATGAATCCGGTGACGGTGGCGACAATATACACTCGGCGCGGGTTATGGCTTCGGCTTCCTCGTAGGCGTTGGCCCGACATCCGGCCGCGGATCGGCGACGAACCCGTCACGATTCGGCATCTTCACGGTCGGCAGCGTCTTCGCGTTCATCACGGCATCTTCTCCGATGATGCCGTTGAGGTGCAGGACGTAGGCGACGACCGCGTACACTTCCTCCGGCTTCAGCAAACCGGGCTGATCGAACGGCATCGCTCGATTCACGTAATCCCACACGGTCGTCGCCTGCGGCCAGAAACTCCCGACGGTCTTGAGAGGACGGGCTGTAGCGAGCGTGCCCTGCCCGCCGACGAGCGCGGCTCCCACGCCGCCGCCTTCGCCGTTCGGACCGTGACAGCTGGCGCATCGCGCAGCGAAGACGGTGCGTCCTTCCGCGACGGTTCCCGAGCCCGCGGGTAAGCCGCCGCCGTCCGGCGCGATGGCAGCGCCGAGGCCGCGAACTTCGTCGGGAGTGGGCGGCCGTCCGACGCCGAACGTGGGCGACTGCGCCGCCAGCGCTCCGGCGCCCGCGAATACGATCGCCAGCGCCAGCGCGCTACGCGTCCACATTGGTCACCGTTCCGTCGGCCTGGACTCGCCAGAATTTCGTCCCGTTGAAGTGGTACACCGAGTTGCTGCCGCGCGCGGCGACGAGCGCTTCGCGCGACGGCTGCACGTAGCCGGTCTCGTCGATCGCACGCGAGGCGATGACGGCTTCGCGGCCCTCGAAACGCCACGGCAGTCGGAAACGCGTCAGCGCGATCGGCAGCCGCGGTTCCTGCAGCTGCGCGGCCGTCCAACTCCGTCCTCCATCCGTGGTGACCTCGACGCGCTCGATCCTTCCGTTTCCGGACCACGCGAGGCCGGTCAACTCGTACAGACCGATCGCGGGCAGCGTCTGTCCGCCGGACGGGAAGGTGATGACCGACTTCGCTTCCATCCGATACGTGAAGATGCGTGCCTTGCCGTCGGGCATCAGGTCCGAGTACTTCGAGGTTTCGTCCCTGGCCATGTAGGGCTGATTGGTGAGCTTCAGGCTGTGAAGCCACTTCACGTTCGTATTGCCTTCCCAGCCGGGGTTGATGAGCCGCAGCGGATAGCCCTGCGATGGACGGATCATTTCGCCGTTCTGTCCGTAGGCGAGGAGCGTGTTCTCCATGGCCTTCGACAGTGGAACGCTGCGCTCCATCCGGCAGGCATCGGCGCCTTCTGCAATCACCCACGACGCTCCGCGTTGGACGCCCACTTCCGCGAGCAGCGTGGCGAGCGGAACGCCGGTCCACTCGCTGCAGCTGACGAGGCCGTAGCTGCGCTGTACGTCGGGCCCTGTCCGCGCGGCCCATTCGCCCGCGCTGTTGCCGCCACACTCCAGCACCAGCGTGCGAGTGATCGACGGCAGCCGCTGAATCTCCGCCATCGTCAACGAGAGCGGTCGATCGACCATGCCGTGAATGACCAGTCGATGCCGAGACGGATCGATCGTCGGAATGCCCGAATGATGCCGCTCGTAGTGCAGCGACGAGGGTGTGATCGTTCCCACGGACGCCTGCAGCGGCGTGAAGCAGGAACCGGTCTCCGGCGTCTTCGAGTCCCTGTGCCAGCGGAAGGCCTTCTCGAACGGCGACCGCTCGCCGTACGGTCCCAGCGGAGCGCCGAGTTTCCCCGGCGTGTCCCACGCGAGCAGCCGCTGACGCTGCGCGAACGCTCCTCCACCGAGCATCGCCGTCATCCGAAGAAGCCGCCGTCGGCTCGACCGCGGGACGTGGTTCATCGTGCCACCTCGCGGAGATTGTAAGGCCGGAGCTTCCAGCCGGGGACGCTCAGTTGCCGCCCCGCACGATCGTTGGTCAGTGAGTTTCAGAGACGGTTCAGGGTCCGAGCGGCCAACGCCCGCCGGCGCCGTGCGTAGACGGCTGACGGCACCGCACGGGTCGCCGCTCGTTCGAGCGCGGTCGCCGCATGCTTCAACTCCGCCGTCGCGTCGCCGCTGTCCATCTCGCTCAGGGCCAGCACCGTGTACCAGAAAGGGAATCTCCGCCAGCCATGTTCGCCGTCGCGCATCGACCGCAGATGCAGAACGCCGCGCCTGAGTCGCTCGTCGCGGCGATCGAGGCCGCCGGCGAGGAGATTCCGCCACAACCCGACGCTGCATTTCCCACAGCAGAAGAGCCCTGGATTACGACGCCGCGGATCTTCGGCTGCGCGCGCGAGACATCGCATCATGCCTTCGTCAGCCGCTTCCAACGCGCCCGCGATACGGGGATCCCGCACGCGCAGCAGCCTCAGCGTCCGCGACGCTTCTTCGCCGAGGATGTGACGTGCGGATGCCGACGCGATGCGTTCGCCGGTAAAAAGGACAATCCCTCTCGAGCGTTCGGAAGGGAATCCAGCGAACGTCCCGCCGTAAGACCCGGGAAGCCCCTGGCGCGCAGCGATCCACCGCGCAGCCTCACCGCGTTCAGCGGCCGCGAGCGTGCGGCCCTCGAAGTGCGCCGCGTTGACCGCATCGACTGTCTGCGAAAGGCTCGCCCTGTGGATCAGCACTGGAGTTCCTCCTCGAACGATGGCGTTATTATGTGCGGTGCGGAATCGATAATCACGCGGCAGCGAAGGAGCGGAACATGTCGTACATCTCCAGCCGACGACAGTTCATGAAAGACGCGGGCCTTGCGGTGGCGGGCGCGCAGCTTGCGCCGTGGCTGACATTCGCGAGCGCCGCCGACGTCGGAAACGCGGTCGTGGAGACGTCGGCCGGGAAAGTTCGAGGCCTCGTCGTGGACGGCATGAAGGTCTTCAAGGGCATTCCGTACGGCGCCTCCACCGCCGGAAAGAATCGCTTCATGCCGCCGCGCAAGCCGGTCGCGTGGACCGCGACGCGCGACGCGCTCGCCTTTGGCCCCACCGCGCCGCAGGCCACGAACAACGCGGGAGGGACCGCCGCCGGATCGCCCCCTCAGCAGAGCGAAGACTGTCTCGTGCTGAACGTCTTCACGCCCGGCGTGAACGACGGACGCAAGCGCCCGGTGATGGTCTGGCTGCACGGCGGCGGGTTTTCGAGCGGCTCCGGCTCCGGCCGCATTCTCGACGGCACCCGTCTCGCGCAGGCGCACGACGTCGTCGTCGTGACCATCAATCATCGGCTCAACGTGTTCGGTTACACCTTTCTCGGCGATGCGATGGGATCCGACTTCGCGCTCTCCGGCAGCGCAGGCCTGCTCGACATCGTCGCGTCGCTCGAGTGGGTGCGCGACAACATCGCAGGCTTCGGCGGCGACCCGCGTCTGGTCACGATCTTCGGCCAGTCCGGAGGCGGTCGAAAAGTGGCGACGCTCATGGCGATGCCGAGCGCGAAGGGGTTGTTTCACCGCGCCGTGATCGAGAGCGGAGCCGTGCTGCGGTTGACGACGCACGACGATGCGGTGCGTTACACGGACCTTCTGCTGGGCGAGCTGGGAGTGACGGCGGGGCAGGTCGAGGCCCTTCAGAGCGTGCCGACGGCGCGCCTGCTCGAGGCGGACGCCGCCGTGCAGAAAAAGATCACGCCGCGCGAGCCGGGCGGAACCGCGAACGCGCCGATGGTGGACGGCAAGGCGATCCCACGCCATCCATGGGATCCGACCGGCCCCGCGCTTTCGGCGGACATCCCTCTGCTCATCGGGTGGGCGCACACCGAGGAGACGCTCTACGATCGGCCGACGCCCGAAAAGCTGGCGCTCGACGAGGCCGGGCTGCGGGAACGCGCGACGAAACGGCTCGGCGGCGACGCCGCGCGCGCGATCGAGGCGTTCCGTCACGCGCATCCGGAGGCGACACCGTGGGATCTGTGGATCCTCATCGCGACGGATCATCCGCGCGGCACCTACGCGCGTGAGCTCGCGAAGCGAAAGGCCGATCAGCGCGCGGCGCCGGCGTTCATGTACCGGTACGATTGGGAAACGCCCGAAGGCGGCGGGCACATGCGGTCGCCGCACACCATCGAGATTCAGTTCGTGTTCAACAACATCCCGATCGCCGGGCCGCTCATCTCGAAGATGCCCGAAGCGCAGGCGCTGGCCGATCGAACCAGCGCCGCGTGGACGGCCTTCGCGCGCACCGGCGATCCCAACACGCCGAAGCTGCCGAAGTGGCCGGCCTACTCCGCAACCGCGCGCGACACGATGCTGTTCAACAACGAGTGCCGGGTGGAGTCCGATCCCGATCGCGGCCCGCGTCTCGTCATGGAGCAGATCCTGAAGCTCTGATAAGAGGATTCCGGACATGGCGACGAACAGACGGCTCGCGGCGAGCGCCATCGTCGTTGCAGCGCTTACCATGGCCGCGCACGCACAGGGCGGCAGGGAGACGAGAGTCGTCAAGCCGTCGACGCTGCCAAATCCGTATCGTCTCGTGCCGGATTGGCCGACGCTTCCCGCGACGATGAAGGGTCCGCACGGACACAAGTGGGGAGAGGTCATCAGGGTGCATGTCGCGGCGAACGGCAACATCTGGGTGTTTCACCGCTGTTTCTCCGATCAGCCGAACGGCGACGCCACATGTCTCAATCGAGGAGACGCCGTCCCGCCGATTCTCGAATTCAACCCGGCAGGCACGCTCGTCAAGGGATTCGGCGTCGGGCTCTTCGCGCACCCGCACGGATTCACGCTCGATAAGGACGGGAACATCTGGACGACCGACACGAATGACCAGGAAGCCATCCTCGGCATGCCCGCCAGGAACGCGCGGGGCGTCCCGATCGGACAGCAGGTTCTGAAGATCAGTGCGACCGGCCAGGTGTTGATGACGATCGGAACGGCGGGCGTCGGCGGGAACGGTCCCTATACGTTCGACCGGCCGACCGGCGTTGCCATTGCGGCCAACGGCGACATTTTCGTGGCGGATGGCCACTCACCCAACAAGTCCAACAGCGGTCGAGTCGTGAAGTATTCGCCGGACGGCAAGTTCGTGAAGACGTGGGGGCGCATCGGATCGGAACCCGGCAACTTCAGGGAACCCCACGACATCTACGTCGGTGGGTCGAAGGGCTATGTGTACGTCGCCGATCGTCAGAACAATCGCATCCAGGTGTTCGACCAGGACGGCAATTTCATCGCCGCGTGGAGACAATTCGGTCAGCCGAGCTCGGTGTATGTCGACAAGCGAGACAACATCTATGTCGGCGCCACATACCAGGACGTATCTCGAGGCGAGTCAATCACGGGGCGAACGACGGGCGCGAACGACAGGGCCGTCGTGATCGGAAACGCGATCACCGGCGAGCTCGAGTACTTGATTCCCGATCCGGGCGATCTGAGCAGGATGACGGATACGGGGACATCGGCGTCGGGCATTGCAGCAGACGACCAGGGAAACATCTACGTCGCGGACGTCGGCCTGAACAACTTGAGGAAATACGTCAAGGTCCAATAGGCGGGGCAGAGCGCCGCATCGCGCTATTCGAGAGAGGAGCGTTGTCTCATGGCGATACTGTCGCGTCGCGACGTTTTTCGCATCGCCGGCGGCTCGCTTGCGGCGGGCGGCACGGTCGCGCCGGCCGCGGCGCAGCCGGCAGCAACCTTGGACGGCATCGAGCCCAATGCGATCAAACGCCGCGGCGTCGGCTTCCGAGGCATCGACAGGGCGCGCGCCTATACCGGTTTCACCCTGTTCGCGCCGATCGCCGCGACGAATCGCACGGTGTATCTCATCGACATGGAAGGGAAGGTCGTCCATCGCTGGGAGATGCCTTACGCGCCAGGACTCCACGGCTATCTCACCAAGCGAGGCACGCTGTTCTATAACGGCAAGATCCCGAACGAGACGCATGTTGGCAAAACGCCCTTCATGGGCGGCTCGGTGATGGAAGTGGATTGGAATGGCAAGGTCCTGTGGGAAGTGAAGCATCCCGAGCACCACCATGATGGCATCCGCCTCAGGAACGGGAACGTGATGCTGATCTGCGCGAGAGAATTGGCGCCGGAGATGGTGCGGCGCGTGCGCGGCGGGCGCGCGGGCTCGGAATATGACGGCCGCAGGATGAACGCCGATTATCTCCTCGAGATGACGACCGGCGGGAAGGTCGTTTGGGAATGGCGCGTCGCCGACCATCTCGATCCGGAGAAGGACCATATTACCGGCGAGCAGGATCCGCGGGACGAATGGACGCATGCGAACGGGCTCTCGGAAATGCTCGACGGCAACATTCTCTTGAGCTGCCGCAACACGTCCACCGTCATGATGATCGATCGGAAGACAGGGAACATCGGTTGGAAGCTGGGACCGCCTCCGTTGTCCGGCCAGCACGCACCGTACCTGCTCGAGAACGGGCACGTGCTCCTGTTCGACAACGGGCCGCACCGGCTCGATGAGACGTTCCCGTATTCACGCGTCCTCGAAATCGACCCGGCAACGAAGGCGATCGTCTGGAAGTTCCAGGAGAGCCCCCCGCAAAATTTCTTCAGCGACCGCATCTCGAACGCGGTGCGTCTGCGCAACGGCAATACGCTCATCAACGAAGGGATCTTCGGGCGCTTCTTCGAGGTGACGCCGGAGGGCGGCGTCGTCTGGGAGTATGTGAATCCTTTCTTCGGCGGCCCACCGAACGCCCAGACCAATGCGGTCTTCCGCGTCCAACGCTATAGCGAGGCCGAGATCGAACGCGCGCGGCGCGCAACGTAAGTGAAGGCCGCCATGGCTCACAACGAGCGCGTCGAAACGGTTGACGCCCATCATGCGGCGATCCGCCGTGAATATCGCACGCAGGCCGACGCCTGGAGCCGGCGTCCGATTGACGCACACCTGGCGTGGGTTGTGGAACAGGCCACCTGGGATCCCGCTTGGAGGGTCGTCGACGTTGCCGCCGGAACGGCTCTCTTTGCGCGGGCGATCGCGGCGCGCGTCGGGTCGATCGTGGCTGTGGACTTGACGCCGGAGATGCTCACGCGCGGTCGCGATCTGGCGCGCTCCAGGGTCTGACGAACATCCGCTTCGAACAGAGTGCGGTCGAGCGGCTGCCGTTCGCGGACGCGTCATTCGACGCCGTCGTGACTCGCTACTCGATTCACCATTTTCGCGATTCGGCGCTCGCGTTGCGGGAGATGGCCCGCGTCTGCCGCGCAGACGGACAGCTCGTCCTCGTCGACATGGTCGCCGACGACGATCCGCGCGTCGCGGATCGCCATAACGAGCTCGAGCGCACTGCCGATCGCACGCACACGGCCATGCTCTCACCGCAGCGGTTGATTGCAGCGGTCGTCGACGCTGGATTCGCGCTCGAGAAGTATCTGTCGCGCGAGGTCGACATGGTGTTCGACGCGTGGCAGCCGCAGCTGGCAGTCGAGTCACCGGAGCGACGGGAGATCCGCGCCGCGCTCGAAGAAGAGCTCGCGGGACGCGGCGAGAGCGGGATGCGTCCGATTGTGCGGGACGGCGTGCTCATATTTCGCCACACGTGGGGCATCGTCATCGCGCGACGACGTCGGCGGCGACGCGGATAACCATCGAGGCCCCGGTGGAGGTTACCTGCCGTCCAAAGCGAGAGCGTACAATTTCGGCGACGAGGAACCGGTCGTCGACGCCTGGCCCACGCCACCCATGAACGACACGTATTGCTTGCCGTCTACGAGATACGTGATCGGTGGACCCATGCCTGCCTCGGTCTCCATTTGAACGTCCAGACGCTTCTCGCCATTTTCCGCGTTGTAGGCGATGAAGCGTCCATCAGGAACGACCTGAAACACCAGGTTTCCCGCCGTGGAGAGCGTGCCGCCGAAGCGTGCGCCGCCGACCGGTGCGCGCCATCGCTCGGTTTGCGTCACGGGATCCCAGGCCATCAAGACCGTTCGCTGCCCGTCCACGGCAGCCGGTCCGATTGCCGGAGGTTTCGGACGCGTCGCCGCCACGCCGCGCGCGAGGCCCTCGTTGTGTTTGCCGGGTTGATATGTGAAGTCTGGATTGACCGCGTAGCTCGAGCCGCCGTCGATCGTCGCGGGAAAGTAGACGAGCCCGGTGTTTGGATTGAAGGACATCGTGCTCGACGCGTGCGCGCCCACTTGATTGGGAAACAACTCGACGGCCTCGCGACCGTAATCCGCGTCGGGATTGACAATCGGGCGCCCGGTGCCGGGCTCCAGTCCCTTCGCCCACGTGACGCGCGCGAAGGGTTGACCTGAAATGAATCCGCCCGTGGCTCGGTCGAGCACGTAAAAGAAGCCGTTCTTGCTGGCTTGCATGATGACCTTGCGCGCCTTCCCGCCAATCGTCAGGTTCGCAAGCGTCAGTTGCTGCGTGCTGTCGTAGTCCCACGAATCTCCGGGCACCGGCTGGAAGTACCACGCCAGCTCTCCGCTGTCGGGTCGGACGGCGAGAATCGAGCACACGTAGAGGTTGTCCTTGTTTTCTTTCGTCGGTTGAGCGGCTGCCGAACGAAGCGATTGGGGCCACGGCGCGCCGTTGCCGGTGCCGACATAAATGAGGTCCAGATCCGGGTCGTACGCCATGCCGTCCCACACCGTCGCTCCGCCGCCTCGCTTCCACCAGTCGCCGCTCCATGTGGCGGCGGCTTTCTTCAGCGCCGGGTTCTCGAACGGCTTCCTGGGATCGCCGGGCACGGTATAGAACCGCCAGATGCGACGTCCGGTCAGCGCATCGTACGCATCGAAGAATCCGCGGACGGCGTACTCTCCGCCGCTGGCCCCGATCACGACTTTACCCTTCGCGATCCGCGGCGCCATCGTGAGCGTGTAGTCATCCTGAGGAAACGCGACGCGCGTCTCCCAGACGACCTTGCCGGTTTCCGCATCCAGCGCTTCGAGGCGTCCGTCGATGACCGGTGCGATGATCAGGTTCCTGTAGAGCGCGATGCCGCGATTGACGACGCCGCAGCAGACTTTGGGTCGGACCGCAGACTGGTTCACCTCCGGGTCCCATCGCCAGCGCTCCTTGCCGGTGCGCGCATCGAGGGCGAACACGACGCTCCAGGTGGTAATGCCGTACAGCGTTCCGTTCCAGACGAGCGGCGTCGCCAGCTGACCCCCGCCCGAGGATCGAAGCTCGTACGACCAGGCCAATCGGAGCCGATCGACGTTTCCAATGGTGATTTGCTTCAGCGGGCTGTATCGCGTTTCCGCGAGATCGAACCCGTTGGTCAGCCACTCTCCGCCAGCCGATCCTCCACGTCGCAACGCCGCATCGTCCACGACGGAGGTTTGAGCTGACGCAAGGCACGCGAGCAGGATGCATCCAACGAGCCCCATGATTGCGAAGTGTCGAACGCTCATGTCGCGAATTCCACCTCTCGCTGGCGTGGACCGGGATCCTAGGACATCATGACATCGAATCGAACAGTCCTCACGGAAACCCTGTGAGCTCGAGGACGTCTCATGAAACGAAGACAACTGCTCGCCTTGGCCGCAGCGCTGGCTGGCGCAGGCCGCGCGTTCGGCCAGGGCGTCCCGATCCGCAAGCGCGCCAACGCGACAATCGAGCGGTTCGAGATTTTTCGCGTGAAGGTCAACCAGCGCGGAGACTGGGTGCTGCTGCGGACGTCCTGTTCTGAAGGCTTGACCGGTCTCGGCGACTGTTCGCAGAGCGGGAACGATCTCGAGGTCCTGGCGCTCGTCGGCGAATACGAGCGGCTTCTCAAAGGACGAAGCATCTTCTCCATCGAAGAACTGCGGCAGTGGAGCCGAGCGCAGATCACGGCGCACGGCCGCCCTGCGGTCGTCGCGATCAGCGCGATCGAGCAGTCGCTCTGGGACCTTCAGGGCCAGGTGCTCGGCGTTCCGACCTGCGAGCTCTTCGGCGGCCGGCTGCGGTCGACGATTCGTCAGTACGCGAACGTCAACCGCATGACCACGGATCGCACGCCGGACGGATTCGCTCGCTCGGTCGAACGCGCCATCGCTGACGGCTTCGACGCCGTGAAGATGGCTCCGTTCGACGGCCTGGCGCCTCGCGCAGGATCGGAACGGTCCCGCCAGATCCGGCTGGCGATCGAGTGCGCGCAGGCGGCGCGCCGTGTTCTCGGGCCGTCGCGTGATCTGCTCATCGACGTCCACAGTCTCCTCAGCGTCCCCGAAGGTCTGGGCATCTTGAAGGAGATGGAGGCGCTGCACCTGTACTGGCTCGAGGAAGTCACGGCCCCCGAACCCCTGGAGGGCCTGGCGACGATCAACCGGGCGACGACGACGACGACCGCAGGCGGTGAAAGCCTTGTCGGAATCGAAGCGTTCTATCGGTACGCGTCGGCCGGCGCCGTGGACGTGCTCATGCCCGACGTCAAGTACTGCGGCGGTCTGCTCGAACTCCGCAAGATCGCCGGCATGGCAGAGGGCATCGGCCTTCGCGTCTCACCGCATGGCCCGGCGAGTCCTGTCGGCAACGTCGCGGCTGGCCACGCATGTGTGACGTTGCCCAACTGCGACATCAACGAGTTCGCGTACGCCGAAGTGCCGTGGCGCGCCGATCTGATCGATCCGCCTGAAAGCTTCGACAAGGGCAGGCTCACCGTCGGCGAGCAGCCCGGTTTCGGCATCCGGCTGAACGAGAAGATCGTTCGCCAGTTCGCGCGTTGAGGTACCGCGTCCGCTACTTCTTGACCGAGTACTTCGTGAATGCGCCGCCGGCTTGCGCGAGCGAGTTCGGCCCTTCGGCGGCGTAGACGTTGCCGTCGGCATCGACCGCCACGCCTTCGCCCGCCGTGCCCTGATACACGCGATCGTCGCGTTCGAACGGCGGGATGAATCCCGTCACGCGGTCTTCGTCGACCGGGCCGATTCGGACGCCGTCATGCCAGTTCGGGTGGTTGTACGGACCCGACTCGGAGTCGATCACATAGACGGTGTCGCCCTTGATGAAGAGTCCGCTCGGGCGGCTGAACATGTAGCGCGACTCGAGGTACGTGCCGTTCTGATCGAAGATCTCGATGCGGTGATTGCCGCGATCGGCCACCCACAGTCGGCCCTTCGAGTCGAACGCCAGCGCGTGCGGCGTGCGGAATTCTCCGTGCTTCAGGCCGATCCCGCCCCACGACTTGACGAATTTTCCGTCGGGCGAGAACTTGCTGATGCGCGACGTCGCGCCGCGCTTGAGGCCCTCGGCGACGGCGTTCGCGGTGATCATGCCTTGCGCATCGTGCCCGTCGGCGACGTAGATGCTGCCGTCGGGCCCGACGACGACGTCGTTCGGCTGGTTGAACTGGCCGTCGGCGTTGCCGGGTTTGCCCGCGACGCCGAGGCTGAGCAGCTTCTCGCCCTTCGGGCTGAACTTGTGCACCTGATGGCCCTTGGTGCCCGCCTTGTTGCCCGAGAAATCGGCGATCCACACGTTGCCCTGCTTGTCGACGGCGATGCCGTGCGGCGTCACCATCACGTTCTTGCCGAAGTTCGCGAGCACGGCGCCGGTCTTCCGATCGAACTTGAAGATCGGATCGAGTGGCGTGTTGTCGCAGTCGACCGGGCCGCCGCCGGCCGTGCCCGCGCCGCAGCGCTCGTACGCCCAGACGTTGCCGTCCGTGGGATCGATGTCGATGCCGGCCGTCGTGCCCCACTTGCGGCCTGCGGGAAGCTGACCCCAGTTGCGTGTGACGGTCGGCGCCGGGTTCGGCAGCCCGTCCCCGGTGATCGGATTGCCGACGCTCGCGCGCCGGCCGTTCGACGACGCCTGCGCGTGGGCGCGGGTGTCGATGTTCGCCGTCGCCAGCAGAACCGCCGCGGCGAGGCCCAGAACCGACAGCTGAACTCGTGACGGTGTCATGGCAGCGCTCCTTGATTGGGCCTTAGTAGAGCCGAATCGTTTGGACCTCTGCAAGCGCGAACCGCAGACAGCTCGAGCGGTCGGGGCGGTCGGATTTCTGGCCGGCGTCCCCAGAAAACCGCCAATCCAGGCCGGATGAGCTGTCGCGATCGCCATCGGCCTGCGCGCAGAATCGCGAGCGATTGCCTCGCGCGCGGAACATCGCCGCCTCGTGGCATCGAGCGTGCGTAATGGCTCGATGAAAAAACCAATGCGACAGGCAATGCGAATCAGAATCTTGCGAGCTCCGCGGGTTGCCGCGGTTGACGGGATCGACCTGCGCCGTTTCCTGCGCGGACGGCAGTACGACGTCGGGACGCTCGTCGCCGCGTTGTTCCTCTCCGAAGGTTGGGCCGTCCCGGTGCCGGACGACGAGCCGGCGGCGATGATCTGCGACGCCGATACGGATGCGCTCGGCGCGTTCGATCGACGCGCGAAGAATTAGCCCGCCGACGGCGCCTCCCGTCACGAGAAACAGACTCGCGTACGCGAGCTGCTTGAGCGCTTCGATCGCGTCGAACAACGGAGACGAAAAATCGTCTCGTTCGCTTACCATCGAATTCTGTCGCCGCTTGACATCACCGTCGAGTGCTACGCCGGCTATCGCGGCGAGCAGACGCCGCGGCGCTTCCGGCTGGGCGAGCGCACGTTCGACGTCGAGCACGTCGTCGATCAGTGGCTCGCGCCCGATCACCGCTACTTCAAGGTGAAGGACGCGGATGGCGACGTGTGCATCATCCGCCACGACGTCGCGGGCGGAGCGTGGGAGCTGACGATGTTCGAGCGCGCCGGCCGCTAGCGGGGTAGCGCGTCGGCCGCCCGCAAGCCTGCAACCTGCCTCCGAGGTCGCGCGAGTCCCTCCTCGTCGTCCGGACGCGCGCAGCAGCGCGCAACTCGGTCCTTTGAGGCTGTCGCATTCGTGCCACACCGAATAGCGACCGCGCGGTCAATCGCCCATTTTTCAGCTTTTGTGGGTTCCCTCCGAGCGCGCGGTTCGTTAGAGTGTGCCGACACGGCGGCCTCGCCGGGGCGAGGCTCTTCGATCCTGTGCTCGATGCACAACGCCACTGGATTTCCCGCCGGGCGGTTGTCCATCCTCCGCGCGGTCGGCGTCCCGTGTGCACGACGGAAGGACTCCGATCATGAAGCACGCAGACTTTCGTCTTGGTCTGGAGTTCTACACGGCGACGGGCGCCTGGCGCTGCACGGATATCGGCGCGCGCGTCGTCACGGCCGTGAAACTCGGGCAGCCGGATCCAACAGTGTACGACGGGCCGCCTTACGCGGTCGCGGAGTTCGTCTTCGACGAGGACGATCAGGCCGCGGCGTCTCTTCGCCCGCAGAGACTCGTCGTCGTGGGCACGCTCGAGACGAGATCCGCATCCAGCCGCGCGACCGCCGCCGCCGACGCGCTGCGGCGCGACATCGAGCGCCTGCGCCGCGTCTGCGCGGAGGCGTATCAATTCGCTGCGGCCGTCGGCGCGCCGGCGCGCGTGCTCGATGCGCTCTGGGCGGCGTCGGAAGGCAAAGCCGCGTTGAGCGATTCGTTTCTCCCCGTGTCGCCTGACGAATGCGTGCGCTCGGAATCAACATAGCAAGCTCGGCCACGCGATATTTCAGTGGCCGTTCACGCGCCGCCTCGTTTAGAGTGCAGCAGTCGCTCCTTCACGCCTGCGGTTCCCCCGCCGCGGCTTTGCGCGACATCCGAACGTGCCCGCGATCGACTGGCTCGCACCTTCGAAATTCCCGATGGCCGACACACCGGACTTCGTGCTCATCGCGCGCGAGATCGCGTCGGCGCTCGCGCCGGACGATCGCGCGCGCGACGGCGCCGTCGGCGCGATCGCCGATCGTCTGCGCTCGATCTGGAACGCGCGCGGCGCCGCCGACGCCGCCACCATGCGAACCGAGCTCGCGCAGATCGGCGTGAAGGCGACCGCACACCTGAAGGACACGCTCGACGCCGCCGTCCACGCGCTCGATCGGTAGCCATCATTGCCGCCGTATCGTACCGACCATCGACGGATGGATCGTGCAGTGATAGCGCGCGTCCAGGGCCGCCGGCATCGGCGCGCTGAATCGACCGGCTCTGATCTCGCCGGTGTCGAGATCGCCGTCGTCCAGCACGATGTGGTGCGTCTCGAAATCGCGGTTCTGCCAGACGACGGTCTGGCCGGCGGGCACCGCAATCGGATTCGGTGAAAACGATCGATCGCCGTTCACGCCGAGAATCTCGATCACGATGGCGTCCTGCGGCGCTGATGTCTTGTCGGGCCCGGTCGGCGCGGCCGTGCAGCCGCTCATCGCGCACACCCCGAGCACGAGCGCGGCCAGCGCGGCCGCTGAGTACGAGCGCATTTGACGTCCTCCTATTGGCGTCTTCGTTTGCACGTGAGACCGCGCCCGGCGGGCGCCTATTCCCGGGAATAAAACCGGCGGCCCGGGCGTCTTACCTGAGGATTGATGGCTCGCGACTTCGCCGAGACGGTCCTGCCGCACCTGGACGCCGCGTTCAATTACGCGCGCTGGCTCACCAGAAACGACTCGGAGGCCGAAGACGTCGTGCAGGATGCCTGCGTGCGCGCGATGCGCTTCTTTTCATCGCTGCGCGACGAGGACGCGCGCGCGTGGCTGTTCACGATCGTGCGGAACACGTGGTACAGCCGCGTCTCGCGGCGCGCCGGAGTCGTCGAAGGAGCACCGGTGGACAACGCAGCCGGCGAACCGGCCGACGTCGCGCTCGACCCCGAAGCGCGCCTGCTGCAGCAGCAGACCGTCGCGCGCGTCCGCGCGGCGCTCGAGCAGCTGCCGCTGGACTTTCGCGAAGTGATCGTCCTGCGCGAGCTCGAGGGGCTGACCTATAAGGAAATCGCCGCGGTCGTGCGCGTGCCGATCGGGACGGTGATGTCCCGTCTGTCGCGTGGGCGCGAACGCCTGCTCGCGCTGCTCGGGGCGGAGATTGCCGTGGAGACGCTGTCATGATCTGCGCCGACGTCGATCGCGATCTGGATGCGTACGTCGATCGGGAGCTCGACGCGGACGCCGCCGTGGCGCTGCGCCGGCATCTCGGCGAGTGCGCCGCCTGCAGCGGCCGCGTGGCGCAGCGTGAAGCGCTGGGCCGGCTCGTTCGATCGACGGCGTATCATCCGGCGCCCGATCGCCTGCGTGCACGCATCGCCGCGCGAAGCGCGCGGTCGTCGTCGCCGCGTCGCTTCGCGGTGCTGGCGGCCGCGGCGACGCTGGTGCTGGCCGTCGGCGGCGCCGTCGCGCTCGTCCGATCGGCGCAGCTGCGCGGAGACGCCGTCGCCGAGGCCGTCGTGGACGGCCACGTACGGTCGCTCATGGCGGACCATCTGTTCGACGTGCGCTCGACCGATCAGCACACGGTGAAGCCGTGGTTTCTCGGCAAGCTCGATTTCGCGCCGCCGGTCGTCGATCTCGCGCCGATCGGATTTCCGCTCGTCGGCGGCCGCCTCGACTACGTCGGCGCGCGCGCGGTTGCCGCGCTCGTGTATCAGCGGCAGAAGCACACGATCAACGTGTTCGTCTCTCCCGACGGCGGAACGCAAGCGTCGTCGATCGCCGCGCGATCGATCCGCGGGTTCCACGTCCGGCACTGGAGCCGCGACGGGATGGCGTTCTGGGCGGTGTCGGATCTGAACGATGCGGAGCTGACGCAGTTCGCGCGCGCGCTGCAAAATCATCCGTAGCGGACGGCTCGTCAGTACTTGTTGTAGCCCTCGGTCAGCTCGATGTACACGCCCGACGGATCGGTGAGGTAGGCGATGTTCAACCCGATCGCGGGAACGTTTCGAAACGGCACGTCGAGCTTCACGCCCCGGCTCGCTAGCTTCTTGCAGAACGCCTCGAGGTTGGCGATCTCGAAGCCGATGTGATCGATCGTCCGCCCTTTCGTGCCGACAGTCGGCTTCGCCGACGTCGCGAACGAGAAGTTCATGCCGGGCGCGTCGGCCGTCGTGACGATCGTGCCGCGCTTGCGCGGCGTCAGCCCGAACGTGTCGACATACCAGTCGCGCAGCTGCGCGTAGTCCGCCAGCAGGAAGTGCACGTGATAGGCCGACACCTTCACCGGCAGCGCCTTGTCCTCCTGCAGCTCGATCTTCAGATCGTCTGGTCCGAAGAGATACGCGTTCGGGAAGCCCTCGGAGCCGATGAACTCGCGACCCACCTGATAGCCGGCGGTGCGCCAGGCCTGCAGCGCCGCGGCGAGGTCGCGCACCTTGAAGCCGAAGTGATCCATCACGGTGCCCTCGGACCCGCCCGTGGGCGCGGCCTCGCGCAGCGCGATCAGCATGCCGGGCAGCTTCACCGCGACGAGCGGCCCCTTCTGCACGACGACGCCGCCGAACTGCTCGACCCACAGCTTCTTGTGCACGTCGACGTCCCGCACGTTCAGGTGCACGTGGCCGAAGGTGAGGCCGGCGTCGTTCGGCGGCGCGAGCTGCGCGCGCGCCGGCGACACGATCGAGAGCGCGAGCACGGATCCGAGCAGGAGTTTCATAGCGGCACGAGCTCCTCTGCCGCCGCGGATTCTAGCATCTGCGGATGCCGTGAGTCTTCGCGCCGTGCGATAGTGTCATTGGATGGATCTGCTCGTCTTCGCTCCGCATCCCGACGATGCGGAAATCGGGTTGGGCGGCTCGATCGCGCGGCACGCGGCTGACGGCTACGCGGTGGGGATCGTCGATCTGACGGCAGGCGAGCTCTCGACCAACGGCACGCCCGACGAGCGCCGGCGCGAAGCGCAGGCGGCGGCGCAGGTGCTCGGCCTCGCCGTGCGCGAGAACCTCGGATGGCCCGACGGCGGCATCGCGAGCACGCCGGAGCTGGTGCGATCGGCGGCCGAGGCGATCCGCCGCCACCGCCCGCAGGCGATCGCGATCCCGCACTGGAACGATCGGCATCCCGATCACGTCCGCGCGAGCGACGTCCTCACGTCCGCCGCGTTCGCGAGCGGCCTGCGCCGCTACACGGCGGACGGCGATCCGTGGCGGCCGGAGTGGATCTGCTACTACTTCATCAACGACGCGGCCGCGCCGTCCTTCGTTGTGGACGTGTCGGCGCACTACGACGCGAAGCGTGCTGCGCTCGCGTGCTATCGCAGCCAGTTCGCGCCGGACGGCGATCGCGACGGCGTGGCCACGCGTCTGACGGCGCCGACCTTCCGCGCGCTCATCGAGAGCCGCGACGCGCAGTTCGGCGCGCTCGCCGGCGTCGCGTTCGCGGAAGGCGTGGTCGTGCGCGAGCCGATCCAGCGCGCGACGCTGCTCAAGCGCTCGAGCTGACGCGTGCGCATCGCGATCCTCTGCTACGCGTCGGTCGGCGGCAGCGGCGTCGTCGCCACCGAGCTCGCGCGCGCGCTCGCCGAGCGTCGCCACGAGGTGTACGTCCTCAGCCGCGAGCGGCCGTTCCGCTGGCGATCCGATCTTCCCGGCCTGACGTTCGTGCAGGTCCAGGTGCCGGACTACCCGCTGTTCCGCGAGCCGCAGTACCTCCTCGGCCTGACGAACTCGATCGTCACGCTCGCGCGGAGCCAGCCGATCGACATCGTGCACGCGCACTACGCGGTGCCGCACGCCACGGCGGCGCACCTGGCGCAGGAGATGCTCGCGCGCGGACCGCACGCGCGCCCGCCGAAGACGATCGCGACGCTGCACGGCACCGACATCACGCTCCTCGGCAGCGATCCGGGCTACGAGGCGGTCGTCGGCTACTCGATCGAGCAGGCCGATCTCGTCACGGCCGTATCGACGAGCCTGCGCGACGACACGATCCGCTCGCTCGGCATCACGCGCGAGATCCGCGTCATCCCGAATTTCCTCGACTGCGGGGAGTGGCGGCGCCGCCCCGACGCCGCGCTGCGGCGGGAGATCTGCGGGCCGCACGAACAGGCGCGCGTGCTGATCCACGTCTCGAATTTCCGGCCGGTCAAGCGCGTGGGCGTCGTCGTCGACGTGTTTCAGCGTGTGCTCGAGCGGGTGGACGCCGTGCTCGCGATGGTCGGCGACGGACCGGATCGCGAGCCGCTCGAGCGCCGCGTGGACGAGCAGGGCCTGCGGAGCCGCGTGCGGTTCGCGGGCGAGGAGCACGATCTGGTGCGATGGCTCTCGGCCGCCGACGTCTTCCTGCTCCCATCGTCGCAGGAGAGCTTCGGGCTCGCGGCGCTCGAGGCGATGGCGTGCGAGGTGCCGGTCGTCGCCACGCGCGTCGGTGGGCTGCCCGAGGCGGTCGAGGACGGCATCACCGGATTCCTGTGCCCGCTCGACGCCGTCGATGCGATGGCCGCGCGCGCGTGCGATCTTCTGATGGACGAGGCGCTGCGGACGCGGATGGGACGCGCCGCCGCCGCGCGCGTCCGCGCGAACTTCTGCGTCGACGACATCGTGCCGCTGTACGAACAGTGCTATCGCGACGCGGTCTCAGCCGGGCGCTGACCACTTATAATCGCTTCGAGACGAATGAAGGGGATTCGCCATCGCGTCGTCGTGTGCTGTGTCGCCGCGTTGAGCGTCGTCCCGGCGCTCGTCTCGAGCCAGGGCACGCGTCGCAACGTCCGCTCCGGCTTCGAAGGCATCTGGAATTCCGCGACTGCGACGCCGCTCGAACGGCCGCGTCAGCTGAAGGACAAAGCGTTCTTCACGCCCGAAGAGGCCGCGGAGTGGGAGCGGCAGTTCGCGGAAAGCAACGAGGAGCGGCCGCCGCAGCCTGGCGCGAAGAACACCGGCACCTACAACACGTTCTTCCGCGAGTTCGGGACGCGAACGGTGCGGACGCGGCGCACGTCGATCGTCACCGATCCTCCCGACGGACGCATTCCGCCGCTGACGCCCGCGGCGGCCGAGATCAAGCGCCAGCGCGCGGAGGCGCAGCGCCATCCGGCGAGCGCCGAGGAAACGGGGCTGCAGGATCAGTGCCTCGCGTTCGCCACCGCCGGCCCGCCGATGCTCCCGTATTCGTACAACAGCAACTACCAGATCGTGCAGACGCGCGACGCCATCGTCGTCCACGCCGAGATGATCCACGACGCGCGGATCATCCACATGGACGGGCGCGGCCATCTGCCGCCGGAGATCAGGCGGTGGATGGGCGATTCGATCGGCCGGTGGGACGGCAACACGCTCGTCGTCGACACGACGAACTTCAACGATGGCATCGGTTTCTACGGCGACGCCGGCGGCAACTTCGGCTGGGACCGCAACCTGCACATCGTCGAGCGATTCAGCCTGCTCGACGCCGACACGCTGCTCTACCAGTTCGCGATCGACGACGCGACCGCGTTCACGCAGCCCTGGAAAGGCGAGCTGACGATGATGCGGTCGCAGGAACGAATCTACGAATACGCCTGCCACGAAGCGAACTACTCGCTGGTGAACATGCTGCGGGGATACCGCGCCTCGGAGCGCGATGGAACCAGGCCGTAGGCATTCTACGTCTATGGTTCCATGCAGCAACTGCTCCCGGTCCACATCGTCGCCGGCGGCCTGGCCATCGTGCTGGGCGGCATGGCGCTCGCCGTGCGCAAGGGCGGCACGCTGCATCGGAAGAGCGGCATCCTCTTCGTCTACGCGATGCTCACGATGGGGATCAGCGGCTCGATCCTGGCTGCCCGCGACGGCCTGAACCCGAATCTTCTCGGCGGCCTCACGTCGGCGTATTTCGTCGTCACGGCGCTCACGGCCGTCCGGCCGGCGTCCGCGTGGACGCGCCGGGTGAACGTCGGCGCGGTGGCGCTGGCGGTCGCGCTCGGCGCGATCGAGATCGCCTTCGGCGTCGCGGCGCTCGGCCGACCGCGCATGGCGATCAACGGCGTGCCCGCCTTCATGCTGTTCTTCCTGGCGACGGTCACGCTCGCCGGCGGCGCGGGCGACGTGCGCGTCATGCGGTGGGGCGCGCTTCGCGGGGCCGCGAGGCTCCGGCGCCATCTGTGGCGCATGTGCTTCGCGCTCTTCATCGCGGCGGGATCGTTCTTCTCGATCCGCGCGCGCGTGGCGAAGATCCTTCCCGAGCCCTTCCTCTCCGCGCCGATGCGCGCCCTTCCGATCGTGCTCGTGTTCGTCCTGATGTTCTACTGGCTCTGGCGCGTGCGCGGACAGATGCGGCGTCGCGAGATCGACGTCGGCTTCCAGGACGGCCGGGCGGCGGGCTGAAGCCCGCCGCCTGCGTACGATGAAAACGCGCTACTCACATCGCAGCGCGACGACCGGATCGACGAGCGAGGCCCTGACGGCAGGCAGGCTGCACGCGACGGCGGCCGTCGCGACGATTCCGATGAACGCGACGATGAACGAGCCACCATCGGTCGGCCGGACGTCGTACAGAAGGCTCGCGAGGATGCGGGTCATCGTGAGCGCGGACACGATTCCGAGCGCCAGCCCCGCCGCCGTCAGTGCGATCCCTTGTCGCATGACCATCATCAGCACCGTGGCGGGCGTGGCGCCGAGCGCCATTCGAACGCCGATTTCCTGCGTCCGCTGCACGACGGAGTAGGCCATCACTCCGTAGATACCGATCACGCCGAGCAGCAGCGCCGATCCGGCGAAAATCGCCACCAGCGTCAACGTCATGCGCCGCGGCGCAATCGATTCCGCCAGCGCGACGTCGAGGCGCTTCACCTCGAACAAGGCCTGCGTGGGATCGATTGCGGCGAGCGTCGCGCGGATCGCCGGCGCCGCGTGCAGCGGATCGCCCGCCGTTCGCACGCTGACCGTCATCGCGAACGGATTGCCGTGGCGAAAGTCGATGAACAGCGCCGGCTCGATCGCGGTCTCGAGGTTCGCGTCGCGCAGATCGGCGACGACGCCCACGATCTCCACAGGTATGGCGCGCGCGGGATCCGGGCCGTTCGGCAGAAGCAGCCGCCGGCCAATCGGGTTCTCGTTCGCAAAATAGCGGCGCGCGAGCGCCTCGTTGATCACGTACACGGCCGACGGTTCATCGTCGGTGACCCAGCGTCCGTCGAGGATTCTCATGCCGACCGCTGCGGCATAGCCCGCCGACGTGACGTTCAGCCGGACGATCGGACGATCGAGAAGCGACATGGGCGGGCCGTCCTGTCGAACGAGCCGAATTCGAGCGTCCGCATCCGACACGACGCCGGCGGCGAGCACCCCGGGCACCGCTCGAGCCTTCTGCAGGGCGTCGTCCAGATACGCGCGCTTCCGCTCGGGCGTTCGGTACGCGAGACCGGACATTTGAACTTTCAGTGTGAGCACGTGCTCCGGGTCGAAGCCCGGCGGATAGGCCGTGATCCGCCACAGGCTCTTCACCAGCAGCATCGCGGCGATGACGAGGACCGACGCCAACGCCAGCTCGATCGCGACGAGCACGCGCCGCGCTCGCAATGCGCCCGGCGGCGCCGTCGCCGTTCGCGTCCCGTTGGTGAGTGCGTCCTGCACGTTCATCCGCCACAACGCGGCAGCCGGCGCGATCCCGCACACGAGCGCTGTCACGACGGACGTGGCGCTCGCAAAGGCCAGCACGCGGCCGTCGATCGTCGTCTCCGTGAGACGCGGAATCGCGTAAGGCAGCACTCGAATCATCGTCGACACGGCCGCGCGCGCCACGAAGAGCCCCGCGAGGCCGCCGGCCGATGCCAGAAGCAGGTTTTCGACGACGAACTGCCGCATCACCCGTCCTCGCCCGGCGCCGATGGCCGCGCGTACTGCGACTTCCTTGCGGCGTGCCGATGCGCGGGCGAGCTGCAGGCTTGCGATGTTCACGCAGGCGATCGTCAGGACGAGAAGAGCGCAGCCGAGCAGGATCAACAGCGGCCGGCGCGCCTGGCCGACGAGCACGTCCGCAAAGGGCGTCACTCGCAGCCGCGGCGCGGACGCCAGCCTCGGAAACGCCCGCCGGACGTCGGCGCGCACCGTCTCGAGCTCGCTTCGCACCTGCGCGACGGTCGCCCCCGGCTTGGCGCGCGCGATCACGTTGAAGATGCGCACGCCGAGGTCGGTCGGGGCGGGCGGCTGGATGACGGTCGCGTGGTACGCCTCGACCTCGCCAGGCGGCAGCTGCGAGACGGCGGCGGGTGCCGGCGTTTGCGGATGAAAGCTGCGTGGGAGAACGCCGGCGAGCAAGACCGGCCGGTCGTTGACGGTCACCATCCGTCCGACGACGCCGGCGTCGCCGTTGAAAACGCGTTCGAAGAACGCGTGGGACAGCACGATCGCGTCCTCGCCGGCTGTGGGCAGCCGGCCGAGGCCGGGCGTGGCGCCGGCGAGATCCCAGAAGTCGCTCGACACCGTTGCCACACGTGTCGCGATCACGCCGTCTTTCGCGGCGACGCGTTCCATTCCGATAGAGAAGGCGACGACGCGATCGAGTGTCGATGCGTGATCGCGGAATGCCAGGTAATCGGGGGCGGAGACCATCTCGATGGATCTGCCGGGGGCGCGATCGTCGTACGTCACGATCCACACGAGCCGATCCCCGTTCCTGTACGCGAGCGGCCGCAACAACACCGCGTTGACCACGCTGAACACGGCCGTCGTCAAACCAATGCCGAGCGCAAGCGTGGCGACGACGAGGCACGCGAACCCGGGGCTCCGACGAACGAGGCGGAGCGCATAGCGCACGTCCTGCATCAGCTGATCGACCCAGATCGGAACCCATACGGCGCGCGTGTCTTCCTTGATTCGCGTGATGCTGCCGAATGCGAGCCGCGCCGCGGTCTCCGCCTCCTCCGGCGACATGCCGCGCGCCAGGTTCTCCTCGGTTTCGCGCGCGAGGTGCGCGCGGATATCCTCGTCGAGATCGCGGAGCGCCCGGCGGCGGCGCCAGATCACGCCGGCCTCAGAACGCGGGCGATGGCGCTCGCGAGTTTTTCCCAGTTGGACGTCTCGACCGCGAGCTGCTTCAGCCCTTTGCGCGTGAGCCTGTAGTACTTGGCTCTCCGGTTGTTTTCCGAGGCGCCGTGCTCGAAGGTGATCCAGCCGCGTTTGATCAGGCGATGCAGCGCCGGATACAGCGATCCCTGTTCGACGCGGAGGACCGACCCGGACCGGCGTTCGATCGCCTGCATGATCGCGTGCCCGTGGGCGGGCCCGCGGTGGAGCGATTGCAGGATCAGGAGGTCGAGCGTCCCCTGCAGCAGCTCGAGGCGCTCTTCAGTAGACATCCTAGGTGAGTATGCGGACGCTCACCTAGAATGTCAAGGTGTCGGAGTGATGGCGTCGAGCGGACGGCTACTCGGCGCGGAGCGCAACCACCGGATCGACTCTCGTCGCGCGGCGGCCGGGCACGTACGACGCGACGAGCGCGACCGCCACCATCGCGATCACGGCGACAACGATTGGGACCGCGGTGTCCACGGGAAGCGTCACCGGCGCCTCCGCCTGAGTCGCCGCCATCACGGCAAGGACGCTGGCCGCGTAGCCTTTTGTCCAGAGCGCGATCGGCACGCCGATGATCAGACCGGCGACGACGAGGCGGACCGCGCTCGCCAGCACCATGGCGATCACATCGCGGCTCGTCGCGCCAATCGCGATCCGAATGCCGATCTCGTTGAGGCGCCGCGTCACGGTGTAGGCCAGCAGACCGTACAGTCCAATCGTCAAGAGCAGCGCCGCGAGAACGCCGAACAGCGCGGACAACATCGCGACGAGCCGCTCGGGAAGAATGGACGCGTCGACCTGCTCGGCCAGCGTCGTGACCTTCGCCACCGTCGCGTCAGGCGCCACGTCGCGTATGGCCCGCCGCACGTTGGCAACAATCGACGTCGGCGGCACGTCGGTACGCAGCGCGAACGTCGGGCGCGTGCGGCCGCTGTCTTGAAACGCGTTCATATAGATCGTCCGCGGCGGCGTGTCGTGCACATCGTTGTACTTCGCGTCGCCGACCACGCCGATGATCTCGACGGGGCTCGCCTGCCCGTCGAAGGTGAACTGACGGCCGAGCGGATTGTCCTTTCCGAAGTAATACCGCGCCATCGACTGATTGACGATCGCCACGCGCGGACGGCCTTCGTCCTCGAGCGCGAAATCGCGGCCCGCGACGAACGGCGTGCCGAGCGTTTCGAAATACTTCGGCGCCACGTTGTTCAAGTTCACGCGGCGCCGGTCGTCCCGGTTCTCGGAAAAGCCCTTGACGCTGACGAACAGGCTGCCGCCGGCGCCGGAGATCGGCGTCATCGCCGCGAACGTCGCCGAGCGCACGCCCGCGACGGAGGCCATCCGGTCCAACGCCTGGCGGTTCAACAGTCCGATCTGCGCCGGCGTGTAGCCGCTTCGTGACCAGTCGAGGCCGACTTGCAGAACAGAGCTCGTCTGAAAGCCGAGGCCGACGGTTCGAAGGTCCGTCAGATACCGCACGAACACAGCTGCGGCGCTCAGGAGGATCACCGAGAGCGCCACCTGCCCGATCACGAGCCCCTGGCCGAACCGCCTCCAGTTTCTCGTTTCGGCAGCGGCGCCGATTTCGCGAAGCGGCGACGAGGGAGCTGAGACGAAGGCATACCATGCGGGCACGAGCGAGGCCAGCAGCATGGTGGCGGCGGACGTTCCCGCAGCGAAGGCCAGCACGGACAGATCGAGATGGACCGGAATCTGAAGCGGTTGAGGCATGCCGACCGGCGATCGCCCGGACGCGATGATCTTCGCCAGCGCGTGGGCGCCGGCGTACGCCAGCAGGACGCCGCACGCGCCGCCCGCCGCCGAGAGCAGGAGCGCCTCGATGACGACCTGTCGAATGATGCGGAATCGTCCGGCGCCGAGCGCCACGCGCACGGCCATTTCACGACGACGGGCCGCGCCGCGAGCCAGCAGCATGCTCGCGATGTTGATACACGCCAGCAGCAGCAGCACGCTCACGGCTGTCATCATCATCCGCAGCGAGCCGGCGAAACGCTCGCGCAGCACCGAGAGTCCGGCGCCGGCCGGTTCGACGTCCAGCGTGACGCGCCGCCATTGGACATCGTGACCGCGCGCTTCGAGCTCTGCGAGGCGCGGCCGGTCGAGCACGCGCATCTCTGCCGCCGCCTGCTCCCGCGTCACGCCGCTCTTCAACCGCCCGACGACGGCGACGAGCGCCGATCCGTCGAGGAGGCGGCTCGGTTTCTGCACGACCGGCTCGACGGCGATCGGCATCCACAGCGGGGGGTCCATGCCGAGCTGCAGTCCGAAAAACTCGGGGCGCGTCACGCCGATGATCGTGATGGGCACGTTGTCGACGACCAGCCGTTGGCCCAGCACACCTGGATCGAGATTGAAGCGGCTCTGCCAGTAACGCCACGTGATCACGGCGACCGCCGCGCGCGGCGATCCGATCTGGCTCTCCGCGGGACCGATCAGGCGGCCGATCGCCGGCTGGAGACCGAGCGCTTCGAAGAAATTGCCGCTCACATACATGCCGTCCACGACTTCGGGCCCGTAGGTCGGCCCCGTCACCTGAAAACGGCCGGCCTGGGCCCCCATCGCGACCAGATCGGCGAAGACGTGATTCTGGTCCCGGAACCGCTCGTAGTGTTTCCACGGATACATGTTGAGGCGCGGATCGCGCGGATACTTGAACAGCAATTCGACGAGTTGCTCGGGCTGACGGACAGGCAGCGAACGCAGCATCATCGTGTCGACGAGGCTGAAAATCGACGTGGTGGCGCCGATGCCGAGCGCCAGCGTCAGGATGGCGACGGCGGTAAAACCGCGGCTTCTCGCGAGCGCGCGAAGCGCATACCGGACATCGCGCCGCAAATCATCCAGCCACATGACACATCCGTAGGGGACGGCAATTCTCGTCATCGCCTCGGCGATGCGATCTGTACGCCGAGCACGCGCGTCTTCCATTCACACGGGTTGTCGCTGCCGCCGGTAGATCGACGGCGGCTGGTCGCCCGACCCGCCTGTGGCGGCCATCAGAACGTTCCCGCGCGCGTCGACGGCGAGCGTCGGAAACACGAAGCCAAGCCGGGGATGTGCGGCCTTCGCCTTCTGATGCAGCGTCATCGTTGCCGTGTCGATATCGAACCAGAAAAACACGTCGTTGGCGTCGGAGCCCTGCTCGCCGCAGGCGCCCTGACACGGTCCGGATGACACCACGACGTGCAGGTGCCGCTCGAACGCGGCGACGCTGAACACCCGGTGCGATTCAGTGCCCCGCACCGCCGGACCGGCCGGCTGCGGCACCGCAATCGGCTTGCTGTAGAAGAATCCCGTCGGCACGCGGTCGGGACCGCTGACGGACGCCTGTCCGTTGGACCAGGTGATGCGATCGACAAACAGATCCATCGGAATGTTCGTCGCGTTCTGGGGCGGTCCGCTGCGGGCGATCAGATACTCGGGATCGGTCGGCAGCGCAATGTACCGCGCGTTCAAGGGCGCCTGGTACTCGCTCACGTAGACGCCGTTGCGATCCCATCCTGGAAACATCGTCAGATCGCCCTTCGCCGCGGTCAGCGCCGCGCCTCGCCACGGGCCCGTCGCATCGTCGCCGGCGCTGACGATCAAAAAGTCATTCGAGCACGAGCACACGACGATCCACCGCCGGATGAACAGATCAAAGGTCGCGCGCGGATCGTCGACCGTTCCGGCCGCCACGCCCGCGGCGGCGACGAATTCTCTCGTGCGGGGCTGCTTCAAGCGGGTTCCACGTACATCGAACCCCGCGATGTCCTGGCCCGTCGCTACCAGCATCTGGCAGCCGCGACCGCAGTTCGAGCACGCGGCCAGCGCGAGGTCCGGATGATCTTTGTAGGTGATCGGCCGGTCGCCGCTGATCGCGTCGAAGCTCGCGACGACGCGCGAGCCATCGACGACGGGAACCGCGGGTTGCGCGCGGACGACGAGCAGTCCGCACATGAGTGAACACAACGTGGCCACGCGCAACCGTTGGGCCATCGGATCACTGTAGCAGCAGCACTCACTCCGCGCGAAGCGCGTCCACGGGATTCACCAGAGTCGCGCGTCGCGCGGGAACGATGCAGGCGGCAAGCGCCGCGAGGCCGAGGATCGCGATCGTCGCCGAGAGCAGGACCGGGCTGTGCGCGGAGGTCTGATAGAGCTGCGACGCAATCAACCGGCCGAGCGCAAGCGCCGCCGCGAGCCCGACGGCCAGGCCCACGGCGACGGGACGCATGCCTTCGCCGACGACCAGGCGCAGGATGTCGCGCGTCTGCGCGCCGAATGCCACGCGCACGCCGATTTCGCTCGTGCGCTGTCCGATCGTGTACGCGACGCCGCCGTAGACGCCGACCGTGGCGAGCACCATCGCGACGCCGGCGAAGATTCCGAGGAGCCACATCATCAGCCGCGCCTGGCCGAGCGCCTGCTCAACGACCGCGTCCATCGTGTTCGGCTGCGCCACCGCGAGCCCCGGATCGGTCGCCGCGAGCGCCGACTGCACGAGGCGCGTGACGGCGTTCAGCGCGAGCGGGCTGCGCGCGGTGATGATCGCAAACGGAAAATTCTCCTGCGCCCACGGGCGGTAGAACTCCATCCCCGGCGGTTCCGCCACGCGTTGCGAGCGGACGTCGCCGACGACGCCGACGATTTCCGCCGGCGTGCCCGCGCTCGTCACGAGCAGTGTCTTGCCCACCGGGTTTTCGTTCGGGAAGACCTTCTTCGCGCCGGCCTGGCTGATCAGCACGACGTTCCTGCCGCCGGCGACGTCGTGTGTGTCGAAGTCGCGGCCCGCCAGCAGCGGAACGCCCCACGTCTCGAGATAGCCGGGCGCAATATCGTGCCCCGGCGCCGACGCGCGTTTGTCGACGGGCGGAACTTCTACGTCGGCGCGCGCGTACAGCGTTCGCCCGCCGCCAAGCAGCGGGATGTCGCCGCTGACCGTCGCGCTCTCGAGGCCGGGGAGAGTGCGCATCGCGGCCAGCGTGCGGTCGGCGAACCGCTGAACCGCGGCGAGATCGCCGTAGCGCGCCTGCGGCAGCGTGATGAAGCCGATCCAGAGATGATCCGGCTTGAACCCGAGGTCCTGGCGCGTCAGGCGTACGAAGCTCGCGATGAGCAGCGCCGCGCCCGCCAGCAGCGCGACCGACAACGCGACCTGCGCGCCCACGAGGATCGTGCGGAAGCGCCGTTGGCGTCGGCTTCCGCTCGACCCGCGGGCGCCTTCTTTCAACCCGTCGATCAAATCGGCCCGCGACCCGTGCAGCGCCGGGTACATGCCCATGACGAGGCCCGTCAGCGTCGACAGCGCCGTCATGAAGCCGAGCACCGGCAGCGACAACCCGGGATCGAAACCGGGATCGAGCGGCAGGACGTTCGAGGCCATCAACGGAATGAGCGGAACCAGCCGCCACGCCAGCAGCGCGCCGGCGATTCCCGCGAGCACGCTGACGAGGAGACTCTCGAACAGGAACAGCCGCAGCACGCTCGCGCGCGACGCGCCCAGCGACAGGCGCAGCGCGATCTCCCGGCGGCGGCCGCTGAAGCGCGCGAGCAGCAGGTTCGCGACGTTGCTGCACGCGATGAGGAGCACGAGGCTGACCGCCGCCAGCAGCGTCGCGAACGCCGGACGCAGATTCCCGGTCACGTCTTCCGGCATCGTCTTGATCGACGTGGCGGCCGTGCGATCGAGGGTGCTCGGATACGCGGCGGCGTAACTTTGATCGAGGGACGGCAGCGCCGCGCGCGCCTGCTCCAGCGCGACGCCCGGCTTCAGACGTCCCAGCACGCGCAGGAACCCGGTCCCGCGCATCATGCGCTCGTACGAAAAGCCCGGGATGACGAACGGCTTCGTCGTCCAGACTTCGGCGACGGCATTGGTGCCGAACCAGGCGGCGGGTTGATTCGGCAGGACGCCGACGACGATGTGCGACGCGCCGTCGAGCGTGATGCTTCGTCCGATCACGTTCGGATCGCCGTTCAGCCGCGTCCGCCAGAACCGCTCGGTCACGACCGCCACGTTCGCCCGCTCTTCTTCCTCCGGCAGAAAGTTGCGCCCGCGAATCGGCTGCACGCCGAGGAGGGTGAAATAGTTCCACGTCAGCCGCCCGCCGAAGACCTGCACCGGATCGCCGGCGCCGGTCAGCGTGAAGGCGGTGAAATTCTCGCCGGCGAAATCGCTGAAGACGGTCTGCGCGCCGCGGAAATGCATGAAGCGCGGCGCGGACAGCGGAATCTCGTTGAGATCGCGATCTCTCGCGTTGGCGTACAGGTGAACGACCCTGTCCTGCTCGCGGTAGGGCAGGCCGCGGAGGAACAGCTCGTCGATCAAACTGAAAATCGCGGTGTTGAGGCCGATGCCGATCGCGAGCGTCAGCACGGCGAGCGCCGTGAACCCCGGCGACTTTCGCAGCTGGCGGAACGCGAAGCGAAGGTCGGTCGTCATGCGCTGATCCTCACTCGCGTCTGAGCGCGTCAACGGGCTGCACGCGCGCCGCACGGCGCGCAGGAATCCAGGCTGCCGTCAACGCGACCGTCAGCAACAGCACCGCCGCGCCCCACAGCGTGGCCGGATCATCTGGCGCGATGCCGAAGAGCATCGACTTCGCGAGGCGGCTCAGGAGGAACGACGCGCCCACGCCGATCGCGACGCCCGCCCCCGACAACCACGACGCTTCGCGCAGCACCATCGCCAGCACCTGCCGCGGGACGGCGCCCAGCGCCAGACGAATGCCGATCTCGTTGCTGCGCCGCGCGACCGAATACGCCATGACGCCGTAAATCCCGACCGATGCCAGCACCAGCGCGAGCAGGCCGAACACGGACGTCAGCGTCACGAAGAGCCGCTCGTCCTGCAGGTCGGAATCGATCTGCTCGCGCTGCGTGCGAACGCTCACGAGGGGAAGGTCGGCATCCGCCGTGTGCACCACTCGCCGCAAGGCGGGAACGATCGCCTCCGGCGCGACGCCGGTGCGAATCTGGTAGGTCAGGCGGCGTATCTGCGTTTGCTGCACGTACGGAACGAAGAACTGCGGGGGCGGCTGCCCGCGCAGATCCGCGTAGAGCGTGTCGCCGCAGACACCGACGATCTCGATGGAGCCGCCGGTCAATATGTCGCCCAGGCCGCCGTACACGCCGACGGAGAATCTCCTGCCGATCGGATTCTGATTCGGAAACCGCGCCCTGGCGAGGCTCTGGTTGATGACGCCAACCTTCGGCGACGTCGCCGTATCTTCGACGCCGAACGCACGCCCCGCGACGATCGGGATGCCCAGCGTCTCGAAGAAGCGCACGCCGACGGCGTTGTACGCTTCGGCCTGCCGCCTGTTCGCATCGGCGGCTTCGCCGTCCGGCAGGACATTCGTCTCCAGCAGCTCGCCGGACAGGTACGGCACTTCCACGGGCGAAACCGACGCCACTCCCGGAATGGCCGCGATCGCCTGCTCGAGGCGCTGATGAAACGCGACGTTCGCGCCCGCGGCGTAGCGGTTCTGCGGCAGGACGATTTGCGCGAGGAGCAGATGGTCGGTGCGGAATCCGGGGTCGATGCCGTTCAGCCCCGCCAGCGAGCGAATGAAGAGGCCGGCGCCGATGACCAGCAGCGTGGAGAGCGCGATCTGAAATCCGACGACCGTCTTGGTGACGAAGCCTTTCCGCTGCTCCGTTGCCGATCGCCCGCCCTGCTTCAATCCGTCGGTCACCTCGGCACGAGTCGCGGCCAGTGCCGGCGCGAGCCCGAACACGACGCCCGTGAAGATCGTGACGGCAGCGGTAAAGGCGAACACCGCCCAATCGAAGCGCACCGGGACCGTCGCCAGCTCCCACGCGTTCTCGGTGACCAGCCGGATCGCCGTCCGGCCGAAATAGCCGATCGCGAGTCCGCCGGCGCCGCCAATCGCGGCGAGCAGGAGGCTCTCGACGAGCAGCTGGCGGAAGATGCGCGCGCGGCCGGCGCCCAATGCGAGGCGCACGCTCATCTCCCGCTGCCGCCGCGATCCGCGCGCGAGCATGAGCGTCGCGATGTTCGCGCAGGCCAAAAGCAGCACCAGCCCGAGGAAGATCATGAGCGCCGACATGGGCGCAGCGAAGGTTTGCCTCTGCCCGAAAAACCCGCGGCTGCCGTCGCGCACGAGCAGCCTCGGGATGTCTTCGCCCGCGCGGAGCGGCATCGTGTCGCGCACGATCGCGGCGAACTGTGCGTCGAGCACGGCCTGCGCGGCGCTGTCGGTCGCACCGGCGCCGGCGCGGCCGAAGATGCTCACCGCGCGAGCCGTCGGATCCGCAAGCCAGTTCCGGCGGTCGGGGGACGGGTTGACGATTGTCGCTTTCGCCAGCGTCACAATCACCGCCGGCGTCTGCGACGGCAGCGTGCTCGCTGCGCCCGTGAATGTTCTGGGATTCACTCCCACGATCATCACGGGCACGTCGTTGAGCCTGATCCACCGGCCGAGCGCCGTGGGCGAGCGCGCGAACTCGCGCTCCCAGAATTCGTCGCTGATCACGGCCACCGGCTGGCTGGCTGCGGTGTCGTCGGCCGGAGCAATCGCGCGGCCCAATTGCGGCTCGACACCCAGAACGGCGTAGTAGTTGCCCGAGACCTCGTGGATGCGCACGCGCCGCGCATCGTCTCCCACCGTCGCATTCACGGCGGTGTCGTGGAAGGCGAGGAGATCGCCGAGAACCTGAGTCCGCGCGCGGAGCTGTTCGTACACCGGATAAGGGAAGCCGACCGATGCCGCGTGGTCTCTGCTGCCCGTCCAGGTGAGGAAACGGAGCTCGGCGGCGTGGCGCACGGCAAGCCGCTCGTACAGGAGCTGTTTGGCGACCGAGAAAATCGTCGTGTTGGCGCCAATCGCAAGCGCGAGCGACGCGGTGGCGACGACAGTGAAGCCGCGGCTCTTGAGCAGCACGCGCGCGCCGTAGCGCACGTCCTGCAGAAGGCTTTCGATGGAGCGCTGCATGACCAGATCAGTCTACGGCCTGACGCGCACGTATTTCTGCAGCCGCTTCGGCCGAGGTTCGCCGCCGTAGACGTTGCCGTCGCGATCGATCGCGACGAACTCCGCGCCGTTGCCCGCCGTGTCGCGCGGATCGCCCCACGGGTACATGATGAACGCGTTCATCCACCCGCTCTTCGCGTCGCCGATCCGGATGCCTTCCTCCCACCCGGGGTTCTGCACGTCGTCGGACTCGGAGTCCGCCACGTAAATCTGATCCTTGGCGTCGAACGCGATGCCGCTCGGCTTGCCGAACTGCGTCCACGGCGTCGTCAGCGATTTGCCGTCCTGATCGAAGATCTGGATGCGGTTGTTCCCGCGGTCGCCGACGAAGACGCGGCCGCGCGCGTCGATCGCGATCGCGTGGATCGCGTGGAACTCGCCCGGCGCCCAGCCGCTCTTCCCCCACGCCTTGACGAACGCGCCGTCCTTCGAGAACTTCACGATGCGGTTGTTGCCGTTCTCGTTGTGCCCGTCGGCGACGAAGACCTCGCCGCCCGGCGCGACGGCCACGTCGCTCGGCGACGTGAAGTGATCCGGTCCGCTGCCGGGCTGGCCCGGCGTGCCGAGCGTCAGCAGCACCTTCCCCTCGGGGCTGAACTTCACGACGATCTGCCCGCGCTTGTCGCCCTTGGGCGTGCGGTTCTCGGCGACGGCGTCGGTCACCCAGACGTTGCCGTCGCGATCGACGTCGAGGCCGTGCGGCCAGATGAACATGCCGCCGCCGAAGCTCTTCACGACCGTGCCGTCGGGAGCGAACCGAAGGATCGGATCCGTCTTCGAGTCGCGGCACTCGTCGCCGAAGCGCGCCGGATCCTCGAGCCGATCGCAGCGCACGATCGCCCAGACGTGCCGGCCGTCGCGATCCATCGCCACCTTGCCGACCGCGCCCATCGGCCGCCCGCCCGGCAGCTGCGCCCACCCGTCGACGAGGCGATACGGATTCTGGTGAGCCTGCGCGGACAGCGTCCATCGCATGCCCTGCCCGAAGACGACGGCGAGCGCGACGACGAGCCCGAGTTGCGATGAACGTCGCATGAGCACCTCCGGATCAGAAGGCGCTGCCGACATACGGCAGCATGCGTCCCCAGTACAACACGCCGAGCCACGACGCGAGCGACACGGCGCCCACGATCTTCGCCGAGCGCGGCGTCTCGGCGCCCGCGCCGAGGTTGATCGTGCGCGCGCCGATCGTGGTCTCGAAGAACATCGCGTTCAGCCCGGCCACGAGCAGACAGAACACCTTCGCCCACCAGGCGACGTTGCCGACGTACTGATGCGGCTTGCCGATGAAGAACGTCGCGCCCGTCGCGAGGTTCATGAGGAACCCGACGATCGCCAGCGGCATCAGATCTCTCGCGGCCGACACCGGGACGCGCTTCATGAACCCCATCAGCCGCAGATCGAAGAAGCCGGCGATCCCGATGACGAGCGACAGGCCGATGAAGTGAACGATCTCGCACACCGGCCAGATGACGCGCGATTCGACGATGCCGCGCGACAGCGCCGTGCTCTCCATCCACGCGACGAAGTTGTCCATGCCGGGCCGCTCAGAGATACGCCATCAGACGGCCGGCCGCGATCGCCGCCGTCCACAGCAGCAGCGACGCCACCGCCGCGCGTCTCGTCGTCGATTCTTCGCGAACGCGGGCGCCGCCGCTCGGATCGGCGCGCTCGACGCGCTTTCGGATCACGACCGTCGCCGCGAGCGCGAGCGCGATCAGCATCAGCTTGACGTAGAACACCGGCTGCGCCGCTTTGGCCGTCGCGTCGCTGGCGAACAGCATCGCGCCGGTGATCGCGTTGATGGCGAAGCCGGCCCACATGAAGCGGTACAGCGGCGTGAGCGACCGAACCGGAAGACGCGGCGCGAACCCGAGCAGACGGAAATCGACGACCGCGTTGGCGCCGACGAGGACGCCGAGGCCGACGGTGTGGAGCGTCAGCACCGTCGGATAGGCCCAGATGGACGGCGACTCGCGCGTCCACACGCCGATCGCCGACGCCTGCAGCCACGCGGTCACCTGCGCCACTCCAGGGGATCAGGCCCGGTGGCGGATCGCCGCATGGCGATGCGCGCGCTTATCGAGGCGTGTATTCACCCCGGCCGCCGCGCGGACCAATCGGGGTCCCGTCCGGCTTCGCGAAGGTCGCGCCCGTGATGCCGTGCGAGCCCGGCGCGCGCGACGGATGCCCGGCGACCTTCACGCTCGCGCCGACCGGCAGGCCGTCCTTCGCCCACGCCATCGACGGCACGCCGCCCATCTCGATCTGCCACTCGATCTTCTGGCCCTTGTCGTCGGTCGAATCGAGGAAGACCCACGAGTGCGGGTTCTTCACGAGAATCTTCGTGACGGTGCCCTGCGCTTCGACCTTCTTGGTCTCGTCGTACGCCGCCGCGGCCGAGTGGTGCGCGGCGACGGGCGCGGCGATCGCGAGCGCGCCGGCGCCGACGAGCCATCCGACGTGCATCCGCAGTCGAGTGATCATGAGGCCATCCTCCTCCAATTGCCGCGCGTCGACGTCGAGCGCCCTGCGGCGTCTCATTTGTATCTCGGCGGAATGAACTGCACCGACAGCCGCGCCGCTTCCGGATCGCAGTCGAACGGCTGCAGCTTGTAGCCTTTCGGCGCCGGAAGATAGCGCATCGTGTACGACGCCGGCTCGCGCAGGAACATCGGATCCTCGACGGTCACCGTCGCCTTCAGCTGCTCGCCGTCGCGCCAGTACCGCTCTTTGATCTTCTTCTGCTGCGACGAGGGGATGCCGTTGTAGTCGTCGAACCCGGTGACGTCGAACACGTAGTGCGTCGTCTCGACGAGCAGCGCGTTGCCCTCGTAGCGGCCGACGGAGAACCCCTGCACGGCGTAGTTGCGCGACGTCGGCTGCCGGCCGTCGAGCCACACCGTGCGGAGCTGATCGTCCTTCTCGTAGCGCAGCAGGACGCGATCGGGCCACTGCACCAGCTCCATGTTGAAGGGGTCGAACTCGAGCGCCGGCGGCGTCGACGGCTGGCAGTCGTATTTCGGCGAGAGCGGCTCGTCGAAGATCTTCTGGAACGCCAGCGCGCGCTCGTTCAGCACGGGGAAGTTCGATTTGTAGTTCTTGTCGGCCTTCGATCCGTCGGGCAGCAGCGCGCCTTCGGGCAGCGTGCGCGCCCACGGCACGTTGGGGCCGTTGATCGGGTGCGCGCGGCGCGTGCCGTCCCAGATGCCGGCGAGATCCGGAACGGCGGCCGCCGCCGCAGCGGGCGCCGACTGCGCGTTCACGGTGGGCAGCCGCTGGCCGGCGAGGGCCAGCAGCGCGATGGCGCCGGCAAGCGCGAGTGGAGTAATCGTGCGTCTCATCGTGGCTCCTCGGTGAGGCCGGTGCACGACGCCGCGAGCGGAAATCGAGGGAACTCTAGCACGGCTAGCGCTTGTTGTAGCAGAACGTCACGTCTATCTGCTGATCGACGACCAGCGGCTTCACGAACTGGTGCGACGAATGCCACGCGCATGATCGAGCAGCTGCGCGAGGCCATCGCGGCCCGCGCAGCCGGCGCTGCCCAAACACCTGACCCGCACCCGCATGTTTCCTGCCGTGGCTCGACATGGTTCATTCGAGAGACAACTGGTTCGAGGTGACCGATCCCGACCAGGCGGCGCTCGGCCGCCGAGCCCGTGCCGCTCTTCGAGTACGTCTATCACCCGTGGATCGCCTTCCTCGGCCAACACAACCTCGGTTTCCCCGGGCGACGACACCGCCGCATACCATCGCCTCGCGCTCGCGCGGATGCTGACGCGGGGACAGATTCCTGACTACAACCCGTGGATCCCGATCAATTCGCCGCAGGCGGATGCCGAAGGCTATGCGTTCCTGCGCGAGCTCGTTGCGGCGCGTTCGAGCTTCGCGCGCAGCTTCATCGTCGACGGCGCCATGCTGCCGCCGGTCGCGGTCGATTCACCGCCGATTCAGGTGAGATGGAGATTGACGTCTGGGGAGACCGGCGAAGCGCCGTTTCCTGCGATTCAACACTCGGCGTGGCGCGCCGCGGATGGAACGGTCGGCATCGTGATGACGAACATCTCGAATGCCGCCGCCCGCGCGCAGGTGTCGGTCCGGCTCCAGGCTCTCGGGCTCAGCAGCGCTGGAAAGTACACGGTCCGAATCGTCAGCGGTGCGCAATCGACAACGATTGCTGCCGATGTCGCCAGCGATTCTTCGTACACCGTCGAAGTCCCGTCACTCAAGGTGATCGTCGTGACGATCTCCCGGTAGCATAGCGTCGACGGCCGCTCGTCGGGATCAGCGCCACAGCGCGCGGAAACGATCGATGATTCCGTGCGGTTCGTCGAATCCTTCCAGCATCCAGATATCGGATCGCGTGCGCAAGACCGTCGTCAACAGGCTCGAACCATCGGGCGACAGGCTCGCTCGAAGGCCGGGATTTTGCGGCGTGGCGAAGATGACACCGCGATCGAACGCCCGCAGCGTCTTCACGACGCCGGTGGCGAGGCCGATCGACGACACCGCTGGGCGCCGATCGCGTTCGGATGAAATCGCGTAAATCTGCGACCCGTCGTGCGACCACGCCAGCGCGTGAGGCGTGATCGGCGCGAGGAGCCTCTGGGCGGTTCCATCCGGCCGTATCAACCTGACGCCATCGTTCGCGACGAACGCAATCCAATCACCCGTTGGAGACCACTCGGGGATGCAGCACCACGTGCTCGATTCGGCGGCGCCGGCGCGCAAGACCACCTGCGGCGCGTCCGTGCCGCCGACGCGGCTCCGCAGCAGCATCGGCGTTCCGCCGTCTTTCGCGAGAAACGATATCCATTGCCCGTCGGGCGACCAGCTCGGCGCCGATTCGTGCGGGTCCGCGGACCGCGTGAGTCGGACCGGCGCGCCGCCCGCTGTCGGCGCGACCCAGATCGCGAAGCCGCTCGACGAATACTCGAGGAAGGCCACGCGATCGCCGTCGGGCGAGACCGCGCCCATGTCGAGCTGCGCGCTGGTCGCGTTCTGCCGGACGTCGCGTGTGCTCGCGACGACGCGATCGGACCGATCGACCTGGTTCCGCACGCGAACCTCGGGAGACCCGCTGCGATTGGTCACGTACACGAACTTCGTCGTCCGGGGGATCCATGCGGCGCAGCACTCGCTGCGGGACGTCGCGACGACGTCCCGTAGCGGCGAGCCGTCGAGGGGGATCTCGACGACGTCGTAGTTCTCCGCGTTCGACGTGAAGGCGAGCCGGTCGCCGGCCGGCGACACGCTCGGCGCGTCGTCGTCGGCGGTGCCGGTGGTGATGCGTGTGAGCGCCTCGGATGCCGTATCAGCCATCCACAGGCCGTGCGCGTCCGATAATCTGCCGAACGATATGACGGCGCGCCGGCTGTCGGGCATCCACGACACGCCAGGCGGGTCCACGAAGTTCGTCGTCGCGAACAGATGCCGCGGCGCAGGCGGCGCCGCGACGCCGCCGGGAAACGGCACGAGCCACATCTGCGCGTCCGGCGCGTACAGCGTGACGAGAATCTTGCTGCCGCTCGGCGAGAACCGCAGATGCGCCGGGTTGTACCCTCCGAGCTTTTCGAAGGACGGAAGGTATTTGTGCGCCGGCGACTTCGGCGGCGATGCGATCCAGAGGCTGCCGGTCGCGGCGCCCGCCTTGTCCACGCGCCACATCGCGAGGGCCGTTCCGTCCGGCGACAAGTCTGCCGCGATCCCGCCGTTCTGCTGGACGATTTCCGGAGTGCCTCCAGCGCGTCCGACCGACCACGCCGTCCCGTCCGACAGAAACCCGACGCGGCTGCCGTCGGGCCACCAGAACAATGACGTCGCATCGGCAGCCAGCGTCGTCAGCTGCATGGGTGTGTCGACGTCGAGCGAACGTACGAACACCTGCGACGTTCCCGCGATCGTCTTCGTGTACGCGATGCTCCGGCCGTCGCGCGACCAGACGGCGCCGTTTTCCGGCTCGGCCTCCGTGGCGAACGGTGTGAAGCGATACGTGCCGAGGCCCGAGCTTCGCGGCGGAAACCCGGCGACCCGCGCGATTCCAGCGAACGCGAGAACGACGACAGCCGCCGACAACACGAGCGACCGCGTCGACGCACGTGGGCGGGTCAGGCCGTCGCACAACTGGTCGGCCCACGTCTTCGCGTCGTGCGGGCGCTCCTCCGGCCGATAGGCAAGCGCGTGGTCGAGAAGACGCCGGGCCCTGGTTCCAACCGTCCCCGAGAGCGCGCGCGGATCGGGACGTCCGCACACCAGCTCGCACGCCACAAGACCGAGCGCGTAGATGTCGGCCGCTTTCGAGTTGTGCCCCTCGAATTGCTCGGGCGCCATGTAGCGTACGCTGCCGGCAATCATCACGGTCGTCATGTCCGACGACACGTCCGATCGGTCGACTTTCGCGATGCCGAAGTCGATCAGCTTGACCGTCTCCGTCCCATCAGCCAGTCGCTGCACCATGATGTTTTCCGGCTTCAGATCCTGATGGGCGATGCCGGCGGCGTGGACCGCGCTCAGCGCCGCGCCGACGGCGCGAACGATCCGAGCGACCTGCGACCGGTCGACAGGCCCCTGCTGCAGCAGCTCGCGCACGCTGACGCCGTCGACGTACTGGATCACGAGGAAGGGCGCGCCGTCGTCAAGCACCCCGACGTCGAGGATGCCGATGACCGCCGGATGATCGATGCGCGAGAGCGACTGCATCTCGCCCTCGAACCGCGCAGCCAGCCGGGCGTTGCGGGCCGGCGCCCCGCGCATCACTTTGACGACGACGCGCCGCGACAGCACGCGATCGGTGGCGCGATAGACGATGCTTTGTCCGCCGGAGTCGTGACGCTCTTCGATTTCGTACCGGTCCTTCAGGACCTGGCCGGGCACCAGGATCGAGGACGGGCAATCGAGGTCGACGACCGGCAGGCGGCCGAGAGGTTCCAGGAAGTCGTCGTGAACGGCGTCGGCGGCGAGCAGCGATTCGATCTGGGCGCGGAGCGCGCTATCGCCGGAACACGCGGAGTCGAGAAACGCCGATCGGGCCGGACCGTCGAGGAGGCGGACCGCCGCGAACAGGTCCGAGACCTTGTCCCAGTCGTTGGTCATGAGCGCCAAGGCACGCGGAGCCAATCGAGAATGCCGCGCGGCTGGTCGAATCCCTGCAGCATCCAAAGATCGGCGCGCGTCCGAAAAAGCGTGGTGAGCAGGCTCGCACCGTCGGGTGACACGCTTGCGCGAATTCCCAAGCTGGGCGGCGAAAGGAAGACTACGCCATCGTCGAACGTTCGGATGCTCTTCGCTCCGCCCGTCGTCACATCAATCGACGAGAGAGTCGCTCGCCGATCGGCCCCGACCGAGATCGCATAGATTGCCGATTGGTCGCGGGACCACGCCAACGCCACAGGCGTCATCGATGACAGCAGCCGCTGCCGCGTTCCATCCGGGCTGATCAACCTGACGCCATTGTTCGCGACGAAGGCGATCCAGTCGCCGGCCGGAGACCATTGAGGAATGCAACACGACGTCTTCGACTCTTCCGGCCCTCCTCGCAGGATGACCTGCGGGGCATCGGTCGCGCCGACCCGGCTGCGCATGAGCCGTATCGTGACGCCGTCTCTTTCGAGGAACGATATCCAGTCGCCATCGGGCGACCAGCTCGGCGCGGTCTCCTGCGGTGCTTTCGTACGCGTCAGTCTCACGGGTGTGCCGCCGGCAGTCGGCGTAATCCAGATTGCGTACCCGGCCGAGGAGTATTCGAGGAACGCGAGACGCTGGCCGTCGGGTGACGGGGCGCCCATATCCAGCTTCGCGTTGGCGGCGTTGCGTCGGAAGTCACGCGTGCTCGCGACAACGCGATCGGAGCGATCGTTGTGATCGCGCACGCGGATTTCCGGCAAGCCGCTCTGATTGGTCACGTACACGAACTTCATCGTGCCAGGGAGCCATGCGGCGCAGCATTCGGTGCGCGACGTGGCAAGCGCGTCTCGCATCGGCGTCCCGTCGATCGGTAATTCGACCAGATCCCAGTTGGCAGCGTACGACGCGAACACGAGACGGCGACCGTCAGGCGATACGCTCGGGTCGTCATTCTGCCCCGGGCCGGCTGTGATCCGGTGAAGCGTCTGCGACTCGGTGTCCGCCATCCACAAATCGTGTGCGTCCGACAGCTCGACGAATGCGACGATCGCGCGCCGGCTGTCAGGCATCCATCCAAAATCAGGGGGCTCCGTGAATGTGGTCGTCGCGAACAATCGGCGCGGCTGCGGCGCGCCAGTGCCGCCAGGAAAGGGCAGCAACCACATCTGCGCGTCCGGCGCGTACAGCGTCGCGAGGATTTTCTCGCCGTCAGGCGAAAATCGGATGTGGACGGGCGCATGCGCTTCCGGGATCTCAAATGACAGAGCGTACTTGTGCGGCGCAGCCGTCGGAGGCGACGCCATCCAGAGACTGCCGGACGCTGCGCCCGTGGTGTCGCTGCGCCAGACGGCGAGCGTGTTGCCGTCCGGCGACAGATCAGCGGCGACGCTGCCGTTTCGCTGAATGATCTCCGGCGATCGTCCGGCGAGACCGACCGACCAGACGGCGCCGTCGGACACGAAACCTACACGGCTGCCGTCGGGCCACCAGAAGATCGATCTCGCATCAGTCTTGAGGTTCGTCAGTTGTACCGCCGTGTCGGCGTCCAGCGATCGCACGAACAGCTGCCAGGTGCCGCCGATCCGTTTGTTGTATGCGATGCTGCGGCCATCGCGCGACCAGACGCAGCCCGACTTCGGTTCGGTCTCCGTCGCAAACGGGACGAACTGATATGCGCCGAGATCGGTGCCGAACGTTGGCATCCGCCCGAAGCGGACGAATCCAACCAGAAAAAGAGCGACCGCCGCAATCGCGAGCGTACGACGCCGGACGGGCAGGGGTTTCGCGAGACGATCGATCAGTTCGTCGGCCCACGCTTTCACATCCTGCGGTCGGTCCTCGGGTCTGTACGCGACGGCTGCCTCGAGCAGTCGTCTGACCCTGGTGTCGAGCGTCGACGGCAGCATGCGGGGATCGGGATGGCCCGACAGCAATTCGCAGACCACGAGACCAAGCGCGTAGACGTCGGCAGTCTTCGAGTTCCTACCGTCGAACTGCTCGGGCGCCATATAGCGCACGCTGCCCGCGATGACCACCGTGTTGACGGTCATCGAGAGCTCGGCGCGATCGATTTTCGCGATGCCGAAGTCGATCAGCTTGACCGTCTCGGTGCCATCGGTGAGCCGCTGCACCATGATGTTTTCGGGCTTCAGATCCTGGTGCGCGACGCCTGCCGCATGCGCGGCGCTCAGCGCCGCGCCAACGCCGCGAACGATCGCCGTCACTCTCCCGCGGTCGATCGGCCCCTGCTGCAGCAGTTCGCGCACGCTGGCGCCGTCGACGTACTGGATCACGAGGAACGGCGCGCCGTCGTCGAGCACGCCGACGTCGAGGATGCCGATGACGGCCGGGTGATCGATGCGCGAGAGCGACTGCATCTCCGCCTCGAAGCGCGCCGCCAGCAAGGCGTTATGCGCCGGCGCCCCGCGCATCACCTTCACGACGACGCGCCGCGACAGCACGCGGTCGGTCGCGCGATAGACGATGCTCTGTCCTCCGGCGTTGTGGCGGCCTTCGATCTCGTAGCGATCCTTCAGGACCTGGCCGGGCACGAGAATCGAGACCGGGGCATCGACCTCGACCGCCGGCAGGCGGCCGAGAGGTTCCAGGAAGTCGTCGTGGACACCGTCGGCGGCGAGCAGCGATTCGACCTGCGTGCGGAGCGCGCCATCGCCGGAGCAGGCGGCGTCGAGAAACGCGGGTCGCGCCGGCTCGTCGAGGAGCCGGACGGCGGCGAACAGGTTCGAGATCTTCTCCCAGTCGTGGCTCACGGCTGCAGCCGCACCCGCAGCCAGGCGCGAGCCGTTGCCCAATCGCGGTCCACCGTTCGCGTGGTCGTTCCGAGCGTGCTGGCGATTTCGGGCACGGTCAGGCCGCCGAAGTACCGAAGCTGCACGACGCGGGCCTGCCGCGCCGAGAGGCGTTCGAGCTCGTCGAGCGCCTCGTCCAGGGCGATGACGTCGACGATGCCGTCGTCGGGAGAGGCGACGTCCTGGTCGAGCGGCCCCGGGATCTGTCCGCCGTCCCGCTTTCTGGCGTGCTGCGCGCGAGCGTGGTCGACCAGGATGCGCCGCATCAACTGCGAGGCGGCGCCGAGAAAGTGCGCCCGGTTCTGCCAGTTATGGTCGTCGTGCGCGACGAGGCGCACGTACGCCTCGTTCACGACCGCCGTCGGTTGCAGCAGGTGTCCGGCGGCCTCGTGCCGGAAATGCGACCGAGCGAGCAGGCGCAGCTGCGGGTAGATCAGCGCTATCAGGCGGCCGAACGCGTCGCGCTCGCCCGCGTTGACCTGGCGCAACAGAACCGTGACCTCCCCGTGGATTCCCTCGGGCATCGCGTTCGCCGCCTGGCGTAGCGGGACGTAGCCGGACATCCGCAGCCCGCCGTCCGCCGCGGCGTGCTGCCCGGGTTCCCGGTGTGTGTCGTGATCGCCGCTTCTTTTACGCCAGATTGTCCAGGCGATCAACTAGGGAAATCGATACCACCTTCGTGCAACGGGTCGTATGCCTTCGGAAGGGGTTGCGCGTGTTGAACCGCATCGCTTGGGCGTTCTTGCTGGCGCTGTTGGTGAAAGTGCCGATCGCGTCAGCCGACGTGACGTCGTACCGCGTGTTTGCGGGTTCATTTTCGACCCACGACCATGTCGACAGCTCTTGTCGCGGAAGTTTCGATTTCACGCAGTTCGGGGCGGAAAGCAACATGTCTTCGCTGTTCGCCTTTACAGGCGGCCGTCCGCATATTCGCCGAGACGGGACGGCTTGGATTCCCGACACGGCTGACCAACCGATCCTGACGCAAGACAGTTGGTCGTATTCGACGAGTCTCTCCACAAGCGGATTAATAACGGGAACCGTCCTCCAATCATCGGGATCTGGCATTTTTCAGTACTCCTGGAGCCTGGATCTCAACACCGGTGAGTATCACGTCGATAAGCGCGACGTATCGGGCGTGCCATGCCCCGGTCACGTCGTCGAAGTGGGTGTTGCACCTCTCCTGTTGAAGGTGTGCCCCGATTCCGCAGTGCCAACCGGCTGGGTGCGGGAGGTCGGCTCATGCCCTGTGCCGTGTTCTTGGTCCGCCTTTCACGGAATCGTGAACCTAACCGCAGACGGCCAGGGCGGTACTCTGCAGTTAACTCTCCAGAACGGAACACCGGACGCGTGCGACTTCCTGCTTATCTCAGATGCGCCTAGTAAGGCCCCACTCGACATACGCGATCAGTCCGGCGCATCGGCCGCTCTGTGGCACCTTCCGGGGGACAGTGAAACACGCATTGATCTCTCCATTACAGGCGCTCGCAATCCATATTGCCAGCCATTCGTTGTTGGTCTTTCGGTATTGGTAGTGCCCTCGCCCGTGTCTTTTCCACGGATGCCTGTTATCTGGGATCCGCAACCGGCCACGTTCAACGCGATGACGGGAACCTTCTCCTGCCCTTCCCTGCGAGTGATACCGCCACCTTCACCACATCACTTCAATCCCGTGTCGTGGGGCAACCCGTACCCGGACGTGAGGCAGTGATGAAGTCCCAGATTTGTGCCATTGCGCTCCTCCTCCTGATCGCCGACGTATCTGAGGCTCAGGTCCAATACTCGGTCCGCGATCTAGGAATTCCGACTACGCCTGAGGGCGATGCGTACGGCGGTGTCAACAGTTCCGGTATCGTCGCGGGTTCTTTCGCGCTGGAGACCGGCGACCGCCACGCGTTCGTGTACGACGTCACGCGCAGCGGCTTCATCGATCTCGGTACGCTCGGCGGCCACACAAGCCGCGCCAACAGCATCAATAGCAGCGCTACCGTCGTCGGGCGCTCGTCGACCTCGGATCGCGTGACGCACGCGTTCCGCTACTCCGCGCTTACGGGCATCGAGGACATTCACCCCCGCGTCAGTCTGGGCGGACCGAACAGCTCGGCGCTGGCGATAAAAGACAACGGGGATATCCTCGGTTGGGCAGACACTTCCTCGGGTCAGCGTCATGCATTCCTGTACGAGCCAACGACTGGAGTCCTCACCGATCTGCATACAGCCGCAGGACTGCCAACCGGCAGCAGCGGCGCGTATGACATGGATCAGTCAGGAAACGTGGTGGGCGTATTCCAGAATGCGACCGGCGAATCGCATGCGTTCTATTACGCGCGCTCCGACGGCACGTTCACCGATGTCGGCACGCTTGGCGGGCCAGGCTCCGCGCTGTTCAGGGTCAAGAACGGCATTGCGATCGGCACGGCCGATCTGAATGGCACATCCTGGCATGCGATTGAATTTCAGCAGGCCAATCTTTTCGATCTGATCGGCTTCGGCGGCGACAGCACGGCGTTTGACATCAATGGATCGGGTCAAGTCGTTGGCGCAGCAACGAACGCGGACAGCGAGACGCGCGCGTTCGTGTACGACCATGCGCTCGGCATGCGCGACCTCAACGGGCTTATCACCGATCCGAATTGGTATCTGCTCGAGGCGCAGAGTATCAACGATCGCGGCCAGATCGCTGGGACGGGCTCGATCAACGGCTCGCTTCGTGTGTTTCTACTGACGCCGGCGGGCGCTGACGCCACGCCGCCAAGTCTGTCCCTGCCGGGGAACCTGACGCTCGATGCGACCAGCGCAGCAGGCGCCGTCGCTGGATATACCGCGACCGCAGTGGACGACACGGACGGTCCGGTATTGATCACATGCGCACCGGCCTCGGGATCGATCTTCCGCGTCGGCACTACGGTTGTCTCCTGTTCTGCGACTGATGCAGCTGGCAACGTCGCGACCGGCACGTTCACCGTCAGTCTGCGTGCGAACACGTCCGTCCAGCCGATCGATGTCGGCACCTTCTCCATCGGCGAGGTGTGGGCGCAGCTCGGCGGCGCCTTCACCTACGAGCTCGCGCCCGGCAGCACGCTGCCGCCGGGCCTCGCGATCCGGACCGAGACGCCGCCGTTCTTCCCGCCCGACGTGCACGCGGGCGTCATTGGCGTCGCGACGACGCCCGGCACCTACGCGTTCACGCTCCTGCGAAGCGGTGTCGCCGTCGACTACCGGATCAAGATCTCGCCGCTCACGGTCAAGGACCCGTTCCAGCTGTTCGACGCGTTCGTCAACAAGCCATATTCCTATCAGATGACCGCTCTCAACGCCGCCGGCCAGACGACGTGGACCGCCGACGCGTCGACGTTGCCTCCCGGCGTGACCATGGACGCGGCCGGCCTGCTGGCGGGGACGCCGACGCGATCTGGCGTCTACGACGTGGGCTTCTCCGTCAACGACGGCGTCGACACGGCGTTCCGGACCTTGCGCGTGCCCGTCTACGATGTCGAGATCACGACGAACGGATCGCTGCCCAATGCCGTGCAGAACCTTCCGTATTCGACGACTGTTCTCGCGGCCGGCGGTGCCGGCGGATATACGTTCACTGGCGGCAACCTGCCGTCCGGGCTGATGCTCGACGCCGGCGGGACGATCACGGGCACGCCGGCCGGCGGCCCTGCGCACTGGTGGTTCGACGTCACCGCCACCGACGCCAACCACGCCTCCTACACGAAGACGATGTCGATCGATGTGCTCGGCGTCCCGCCGGCGCTGCCGAGCGTGCTGCCGGGCGGCTCGAGCGCCTTCACCAATTTCTTCGACGACTGCTCCATTGGAAGGGCGTGCGTCCTTCAGGCGATGGCTCAGAACGGCGGACGCGCACCGTTCACGTGGATGGCGGACGGGCTGCCGCCGGGCATGGATGTCCGCAGCGGCAGCGGGGCGACGGCATGGTTTGTCGGGCCGGGTAACCTCGAGCTCTGGGGCGCACCGACGGCGACCGGTACATTTCCGGTGCGGCTCGCAGTGACCGACTTGGACGGCGCGTCGGCGGCCAACACGTTCGACGTCCGCGTGTCGCCGCTCGTCGAGTGGAGCATTTTCCTCGTCAACGGCGCCGCCGGCGCTCCCTATTCGCACCACTTCCTCGTGATCGGCGGCCGGCCACCGTACTCCGTCTCGGTTGTCGGCGGCCGGCTGCCCCTCGGCCTCACGCTCGACGCCGCCGCGCTCACGGTGTCGGGCACTCCGGCCGAGAGCGGCAATTTCTCGCCGACGCTCGAATTCCGTGACGCCGACGGCGTGCCGCTGCGCGTCACGAACTATCTCGCGATCGACGCCGGCGCGTCGACGCTGCGAGTCACGTCGTTCGACGACGTCGGCACGATCAGGGCCGGCGCGTTCTTCTCGACGCAGCTCTCGGCGTGCTGCGCCGCGTCCGGCTTCAACTGGTCTGTCAGCACCGGCAGCCTGCCGTCGGGCCTCGCGCTGTCCCAGAACGGCGTGCTGAGCGGCACGCCGCCGTCCGGCACATCAGGCACGTTCACCTTCGTCGTGCGCGTCGAGGACGCAAGCAACCCGGCCAATTTCGCCCTTCGGCAGCTGACGATAGCCGTGACGCCGTTGTCGGTGACGACCATCAACCTGCCGGTCGGCAACGTCGGCACGCCGTACACCGGCTTCGTTGCGGCGACGGGCGGCACGGGCATCACATGGACCCTCGAGCCGTTCCAATATCCGCCGCCCGGACTGACCGTCCATGCAAACGGCGCGATCGACGGCACGCCCTCCTCGAGCGGCCAGTACAGCTTCACGCTCAGAGCAGTTGACGACGCCGGCGATGTCCTGACGCACTTCTTTTTCAACATCAGCATCTATCCCGCAGGCGTGATCGTACGCGGCGACCTCTCTGCGACCGTCGTCGACTTCGAAGACGTGGCAGACAGCGTGCCGTTCTACCAGCCATTCCCAGCCTCCTACCACGGCATCACGTGGACCGGGTGGTATCACTACGCACCATACGGAGCTCCGTACCAACCGCACGGCGTGAACGCAGTCTTCAGTCTCGGCGATGCCGCGAGCTTCTCGTTTCCGGAACAGATGTTCGTCGGAGCGTCGTTCAGCCGCAATCCGACCTACCCGGGCCGTGTGTACTTCGAACTGTACGACCGCCGACAGCTGGTGTGGACATCGTCTGATTTGGCCGACCTGCCGCCGCAACGCACGTTCCTTCCTTCGGGGTTCGCCGGTCTCGTCGACGAGGTGCGCGTGCGATCCACGACGGGTGCGGGCGGATGGTTGATCGACGATGTCACTTTTGCTGCGCCGAACGCCAACGATCTCGGCACCTTCAGCATCGGCGAAGTCTGGGCGCAGCTCGGTGGTCCGTACACGTACGACCTCGCGCCCGGCAGCACGCTTCCGCCGGGCCTCGCGATCCGCACCGAGACGCCGCCCTTCTTTCCGCCCGACGTGCACGCTGGCGTCATTGGCGTCGCCACGGCTCCCGGCACGTACACGTTCACGCTGCTGCGAAGCGGCGTCCCCGTCGACTACCGGATCAAGATCTCGCCGCTCACGGTCAAGGACCCCTTCGAGCTGTTCGACGCCTTCGTCAACAGGCCGTACTCCTACCGACTGACCGCGCTCGACGCCGCCGGCCCGGCGACGTGGACCGCCGATCCGACGACGCTGTCTCCCGGCGTCACGCTCGATCCATCGGGACTCATGTCGGGAACGCCGACACGCGCAGGCGTCTACGACGTGAGCTTCACCGTCAACGACGGCGTCGACACCGCGTTCCGCACCGTGCGCGTCTCGGTCTTCGACATCGAGATCACGACGAACGGATCGCTGCCCAACGCGACGCAGAGCGTCCCGTACTCGACGACGATCCTCGCGGCGGGCGGCGCCGGCGGCTACACGTTCACCGGCGACAATCTGCCTCCCGGACTGGCGATCTCCGACACCGGCACGATATTCGGCACCGTGCTGTTTTTCACGGGGCACTGGTGGTTCAATGTCACCGCCACCGACGCCAACCACTCGTCGTACACGAAGACGATGTCGATTGACGTGATCGGTGTGCCGCCTGCGCTGCCGACCGTGATTCCTGGCGGCTCGACCCCTCAGACGAACTTCTTCGACGACTGCTCGATCGGAAGGGCGTGCACGCTTCAGGTGATGGTGTTGAACGGCGGCCGCGCGCCGTTCACCTGGACGGCGGCCGGCCTGCCGCCTGGCATGGACGTTCGCAGCGGCAGCGGCGAGACATCCCGATTCATCGGGCCCGAGAACCTCGAGCTCTGGGGAACGCCGACCTCTGTCGGGACGTACCGCGCGACGCTGACGGTGCGCGACGCCGATGGTCAGTCGGCGACGAACACATTCGATGTGCGCGTGTCGCCGATCACCGAATGGAACTTCCTCACCGGCGGCACGGCCGGAGTTCCGTATTCGCACCACTTCCTCGTGATCGGCGGCCGTCCTGGTTACACGTCCGCGATCGTCGCCGGACGTTTACCGCTCGGGCTGACGCTCGATCCGGCGGCGCTCACCGTGTCCGGGACGCCGATCGAGAGCGGCAATTTCTCGCCGACGCTCGAATTCCGCGACGCGGACGGCGCGTTGCTCCGCGTCAGGAACTACTTCACGATCGGCAGCGGCACTTCCACGCTGACCGTGACGATGAATGACGACCTCGGCACGATCGATGCCGGCGCCTTCTATTCGACGCGGCTGTTCGCCTGCTGCGCGTCGGCGTACGCGTGGTCTGCCGACGCGGTCTCTCTGCCGCCGGGTCTGTCGCTGTCCTCAGACGGCGTGCTGAGCGGCACGCCTCCGCCGGGAACGTCGGGAACGTTCACGTTCGTCGTACGCGTCGAGGACGCGATCGATCCCGCCAACGTCGCGGTGCGGCAATTCACGATCGCCGTCACACCGCTGTCGGTGACGACCATCAACCTGCCGGTCGGCAACGTCGGCACGCCGTACAACGGTTCGGTCGCCGCGACGGGCGGCCCGGGCATCACGTGGACGCTCGAGCCGTTCCAATATCCGCCGCCGGGATTGACCGTCCATGCGAACGGCGCGATCGACGGAACGCCCTCGTCGAGCGGGCAGTACAGCTTCGCGCTCCGAGCTGCGGACAACGCCGGCGACGTGCTCACGCGCTTCTTCAACATCAGCATCTATCCCGCCAGCGTCGCGCCGCCGCTCGACCTGAGGATCGGGCCCAATTTCGACGTCCCGGTCGGGCAGTTCACGATCGAGCTGCAGACCACCGGCGGAACGCCGCCCTACGAGTATTCCTACACGCCCGGCGCGCCGGAGATTCCCGGCACACGCGTGCAGAACGGACAACCGCTGCCGACCTTCTTCTCGCCGTCGGCGACGGCGGGACTCCTCGGTGTGATTCCGACGCCGGGCACGTATCAGACGTCGATCCGCGTCACCGATTCGACCGGGCAATTCGTCGATCGCGCCGTCACAGTGCGGACGTCGCTGCTGCAGGTGCTGTCGCAGAATGCGCTGCCGCATGCGACCGTTGGCGTGCCCTATGCGTTCACGCTGACGCCGTTCGGCGGGACGTCGTACACCTGGTCGGCGAGCAACCTGCCGCCCGGTTTGAGCGTCGACTCGTCGGGCGTCATTTCAGGAACGCCTTCGTCCGCCGGAGCCTTCAACCCGACGATCGTCGTCACGGACGGTCCGACGTCCACGTCGACAACAGCCTTCCTCGGTCTGAATGTGGATCCGTTTGCGATCACGACCGACGGCGCGCTGCCGCAGGCAACGGTCGGCGCGTTCTACAGCCAGACGTTCGCCGCGCCGGGGTGCATCGGGACGTGCATCGCGACGTTCGTCGCCGGCTCGCTGCCGCCAGGACTGTCCGTCGCCAACGGCACGCTGTCCGGAACGCCGACCGGAACCGGCAACAGCGCCTTCGCCGTGGAGGTGGCCGGCACGAACGGGGCGGTCCGGAAGGGCTTCTTCCTTCAGATCGCGGCAGCTACGCCGCAGCCGCTGACGATCGTGAACGGCTCGATCGCGGACGTCACGGTAGGAGGACCGATTGCGGTCGGTCTCTTCGCGCAGGGAGGCGTGCCGCCCTATCGATGGTCTGTGCGCCCGGCCGCCGGCGGCGGCGAGGCGCTGCCGCCCGGCGTGAGCCTGCAGGGCCCGGGAGAGACGCTTGGCTACTTCCTCAGCGCGGGGATCACCTATCTCGCGGGACGCGCGATGCAGGCAGGTCAATTCCCGCTGACGCTGGTCGTCACCGACGCGAACGGCGTCATCGCCGAGCGATCGTTCACGTGGAACGTGTCGGAACTGTTATGGCAGTACTTCACGCTGCCGATCGCGGGACATCCGCTCGTCTACAACTCGGCGTACGCGCAGCCGCTCCTCGTGATCGGCGGAAGCGGAGCCTACACGTTCGCGGCCGGCGCGATGCCCGAAGGTCTTGCCGTCAATCCCGCGACCGGCGTCATCGGCGGCACGCCGACCAATACGATCTCGTTGAATACCACTGTTCGAGCAACGGACGCCGGAGGTCATTCGTTTACGGCCTTCGTCACGATCAACGTCGCGGCCCCGACGGCGAAGACGATCGGGTTCGCCGGCGGCACGAATCTCGGCACCGCGCTGCGCGGTTCGGTGTCCTCGTCGAACGTCGTTCCGATCGGAGGCACGGCGCCGTACACGATCACGCCGTTGACGCCGCTGCCTCCAGGCTTCGTGCTCAATCCGATCTCCGGCGCGGGCATTCCGGCCGGCGCGGTTTCGGTGTTCGGACTTGCGCTGTCGCCGGGAGCGTACTCGTTCACGCTCGAGGCGCGGGACGCGGACGGCAACATCGGCGTCCGCACGTTCTCGCTGACCGTCGCCGCGTTTGCGACCTTGAACACCGTGCTCAGCGACGCCTCGGTCGGCGTTCCGTACTCGCAGACGCTGTTCACCTTCGGCACCGCGACGTGGGCGCTGGCCGCCGGCAGCACGCCGCCTCCCGGCATGACCGCGTCCTCGAACGGCGTTATCAGCGGAACGCCGACGACTCCGGGAACCTTCCCGTTCGTGCTGGTGGAGAGCGACGGCACGTCCTCTGTGACGCTCAGCTTCACCCTGCGCGTGTCGAGCATCGCCATCGCCGACTCGCAAATCCTGCCGGTCGCGATCGTCGGCGCCCCGTATACGTTCACGTTCACGTCGACGGGAAGCGGCGCGACCAAGATGTGGTCTGCAACCGGATTGCCGCCGGGACTGGCGATCTCGACTGACGGATCGATTCTCGGCACACCCGGCAGTGCCGGTAATTTTCCTGTCGTTGTCACGGCGACCGACGGCGGTGTGCCGATTGTCAGGCGATTCACGCTGTTCGTTCGAAATCCCAATCCGAGCGTGTTGAACGTCCCGCTCACCAATACGACCATCGCGGACTTCGTCGTCGGGCAACCTGGATCGTTCAGGCTGCGCGTCGATGGCGGCGTTCCGCCATACGCGTGGGCGACGGCGCCAGGTTCAGCCCTTCCTCCGGGATTGACGTTGCTATCCCGCGGCAGCCTTCCGGCAACCGCGAATCCGGGCAACACGCTGCTGGCTGGCAGCCCGACAGCCGCCGGACTGTATACGTTCGATCTCGTCGTCACTGACTCGGCGGGAACTCGTCTGCGGCGGACGTACACGCTCAATGTCTCGTCGATCGGCATCGTGTCTGCAACGCTCCCGAATGCCGTCACGGGAACGAGGTATGTCGCGCGCATCATCGCCGCCGGCGGCGCCGCTCCCTTTACGATCACGATGACTCCGGTGGATCCGCTAGTCGACATGCTGCCGCCGGGCCTGACGCTGTCGGCGGACGGCACCGTCGACGGGACGCCGACCAGCAGCGGCACGTACGCGTTCATCGTTCACGTCGTCGACAGCGGCGGCGTGACATTCTCCCGTGTCGTCGACCTGACGGCCGCGAGCCCGTCGGGTCTCGTGATCACGGGCCAAAATGCGGCAGACACGTCGATCGGTCGCGGCCGGTCCGTTCAGCTGCTCACCGCGCAGCCGCTGGCGGGCGTTGCCTCGACCTATACCTGGTCGTTGGTCGGCGGCGCGTTGCCGCCAGGCATGCGCGTGACCTCTGGTGCCGAGCTGTTCGGTCCGAACACGACGATCGTCGGCGGTCAGCCAACGGCGAGCGGCACGTTCGTCTACACTCTGCGGGCGACGAATACCGTCAACACGTCCGACTTCGCAGATCACGTGTTCACGATTCACGTCGCCGCCTTTCAGGTCGTCTCGCCGCCTGTTGGATTCATGATCGCGGCGGACCTGCCGGGCGGCCACGTCGGCGAGCCGTACTCCACCGCGATCAAATTGGCCGGCGCAACACCGCCCTATGCATTCAGCGTCGCGCCGCTCAATCGGTTACCACCCGGGCTCACGCTGACGACCGACGGCACTCTCTCCGGCATTCCGCAGGAGATAGGGGCCTTCGCATTCACGCTGCTGGCTTCGGATGCGTCCGCATCGCCGATCGCGACGAGCTTCGAACTCGTCGTTACGCAATTGGGCGTACCCTCTCCGCTCATTCCGGCGACGACGCTCGGGAGCCCAGTCGTGATCGACGATGCCACCGCGGGCGTACCGTACCTCTATCCCCTGGACCTGCTCGTTCGCGGCGGCCTGCCGCCGTTCCGGTGGGAGATCGCGCCCGGCTCGATATTGCCGCCCGGCCTGTCTATTCTGGGTGGCGATGCGACCATGCCGGCGTATCTGGCCGGCATACCGTCGGTCGCGCCGAACCGATCCAGCTTCGAGCTGACGGTAACCGATGGCGCGAACGAAACGCTGCAGATCCCGCTGCTGGTGTTCAGCGCGCCGGTTGGGTTGCATCAACTGTCGCTGCCGCCCGGTGTGGTGGGCCGTCCGTACTCGACGTCACTGCTGCCGACCGGCGGCGCGCCGCCGTATTCCGTTCGATTGTTCGCGAAATCGGATTTCCCGGCCGGCCTGACGCTCAGCGATTCGGGCGATTTCTCCGGCACGCCGCTCTCGGCCGGCTACTTCCGCGTCAACGTGGTCATCGAGGACGGCAGCGGTTCCTCCGCCGTCCGATCGTACCGGCTGACGATCGACAACGCGCTCGGCGAGGCGCCGGGGATCGCTCTTTCGCCGAATCCGATCGTCGTTTCTTACCTGGCGGGCGCGACGGCGCAGGTGCACGTGCCGTTGTCCGTGACGTCGACGAGCGGCGCGCGCGCCTTCACCGTCGCCGTCGCAGGCGCTCCGTGGGCGGCGATCGATGCCACGTCGGCAACGACGCCTTCGACAGTCGCCGTTGCGGTCGACGTCGCGTCGCTCTCCGCCGGGACGTACTTCGGCCTGATCGGCGTCACCGACGCGGCAACGAATCGAGAAGAGGTTGCGCCGGTGCTCGTGACGATCGCCGCAGGCCCGACCGTCACGCTCGGCGCGACCACAGGAACGGCCGGCGGACGGGTGACGGCCACAATCGCCAACGCGCCGCCCACGCCCGGCGACTGGGTCGGTCTCTACGACGCGAACGGGATCCCGGTGCAGTGGCAATATCTCAACGGCACGCACACGCTGCCGACGACGAGCATCACGAGCGCCACGGTCACGTTCATCCTCCCGGCCACGCCGGGCACGTATCACGCGCGGCTCTTCAACGCGGCCTACACGCTGATTGCGACGAGCGGCACGATTACGACGACCGCGCCGACCGTGACGCTCGGCTCCGCGACGGGTACTGCCGGTGGTCCGGTGACGGCGATCATCACGAATGCGCCGGGCACGCCTGGCGACTGGGTCGGATTGTACGACGCGGCCGGCGTTCCGGTGCAGTGGCGGTACTTGAACGGCACGCAGACGCTGCCGACCGTTGGCATCACCAGCGCGACCATCACGTTCACGCTGCCCGCGACGCCGGGCACGTATCACGCGCGGCTCTTCAACGCGACCTACTCGCTGGTCGCGACGAGCGGCACGATCACGACCACTGCGCCGACCGTTACGCTCGGCGCGGCTACGGGCGCGGCGGGCGGACCCGTGACCGCGACGATCGTGAACGCGCCGGGGACTCCGGGCGACTGGGTCGGCTTGTACGACGCGAACGGAATCCCGGTGCAGTGGCAGTACCTGAACGGCACGCACACGTTGCCGGGAACGGGCGTCACGAGCGCGACCGTGACGTTCACGCTGCCGGCGACGCCGGGCACGTATCACGCGCGGCTGTTCAACGCGACCTACACGCTGATTGCGACGAGCGGCACGATCACGACGACGGCGCCGACTGTTACGCTCGGCGCGTCGACGGGCACGGCCGGCGGCACTGTGACGGCGACGATCGCGAACGCGCCGGGCACGCCGGGCGACTGGGTCGGCCTGTACGACGCGAACGGCGTTCCATTGCAGTGGCAGTATCTCAGCGGGACGCACACGCTGCCGGCAACGGGCGTTACGAGCGCGACGGTGACGTTCACGGTGCCGGCCGCACCAGGCACGTATCACGTGCGGCTCTTCAACGGCATCTACGTGTTGGTGGCGACGAGCGGAATGATCGCTGTCTTCTGACGTGCCGCGGATCTTCAGAAGGCCGGAAGGGAATGACGGCAGGGGAAGTCGAAGATGGCGATCAAAACCTTCTGGCTCGTGGCGATCGTAGCGCTCGCGTTTGCATCTCCTGTCGCGACGGCGCAACAGCGACCTTCCGTCTTCCGTCAGAAATCCGCGGCTCTTCGCATACAGAGCATTTCATTTCCGCTCATTGGCAGCAACTACCTGGATGACGTGAAAGGCTGGATACCGATCGGCGACGTCATTGAACAGCTCAGGGCACTCGGCGCCAACGACGTCAAGGTGACGGTGAGCGCGGGATCCTACGACTCGCCTCGGGAGAATCTTCCGAACACGTCGAGGATTCTGAGCCCGCCTGACGAGAAGATTCTCGACTTCATCCGGCAGTTGAAAGCGGCGGGTCTCGGGGTGACGTTCCAGCCCTTTGTGAACATCAACTTCGATCCAAACGAGAACCTGCTCGACACCGTGCACGCGCAACCGGCGGACTTTACGGTCTGGATGACGGCGCATCTCGACGCGATGATGCGCCTGGCACGGCTCGCGCAAGCAGGGGGCGCGGACCGGTTCGTCGTGATCGGCGATGAAGTGCAGCCGTTGACCTACGCCCGGGAAAACGCTGATGCATGGGTAGACATGATTCGGCAGACTCGCACCGTGTTTCCCGGCGCAATCACCGCCGAGTTGTACGCCGACGGTACGATCTTCAACGGCGGCAACACCCACATCGACCTGACATCGCGAGCGATCATCGACGCGCTCGACATCATCGGCGTCGGCTGGTTCCCGGAGCCGCTCACGCACACGGCGGATCCGCCGCTGGCGCAACTGATCGGGGCCTGGCGGGCAAGTGTCAACGGCGTTGACACGGTCGAGTTCTTGCAGAACATCGCGGCGAAATACGGGAAGCCGCTCTTCATCGCGGATATCGCGTTCCATAGCTTCGCCGGCGACAACATGCGGCCGAACGACATCTACAACGCGACCATCCCGTTGGTCGCCGACCAACAGGAACAAGCGGACGAATACGACTCGTTTCTGACGGTGATGTCACAGAACCAGGGGCTGTGGCTGCTCGGCGTGTCCTTTGACAGCTGGAACAGATTCCCGCCGAACTATTCGCAGGTCCATCGCTTTCTGGACTCGGCCTACGGCGAGAACATTCAAGGCAAGCTGGCCGAAACTGTTCTTCGCGAGTGGTACACGGGACAGCGCGGCTCGACCACGCCGACGCTGACGGCCGAAGCTGTCGGCCGTCAAGTGACGCTCTCGTGGAGCAGTCCGTCGTCGTTCCCCGCAGCGTACATCGTCGAGGCCGGATCGGCTCGCGGAATGTCCGACGTATTCGCCGTGGACGACCTTCCAACGGCGCGCAGCCTGACGGTCGACATGGCTCCAGGCGCGTATCACTTCAGGGTTCGAGCGAAGTATGCCGATGGAACGTCGGCAGCATCCAATGACGTCGCAGTCGCCGTCGATGGCGCTGCCCCTGGCGTGCCCCGAGGACTCGCAGCGTCGGTGACGGAGTCAGTCGTCACGCTCATGTGGCAACCAGCGGATCGAGGCGGTGCGCCTTCCCGCTACGAGATCGAGGTTGGATCAGCCCAGGGCATGATTGACGTTGGGACGTTCTCGACGCCGCCCGGCTCGAGGACATTCTCGTTTCAAGGAGCTGAGCGCGCGCGATACGTGTTTCGAGTGAGGGCAACAAACTCCGCTGGAACAAGCCCTCTGTCGAGCGAGGTACAAGTAGTGGTGCGATGAATGCGCGGAAGGCATGAGGTGGCGGACTTTGCCGCCGACACGATTCGATTCATCGTCGCGCGCCGCGACCGGGCCGAGTCCGCCGGCGATCGCTCCGGCGCAGCGATACGCTGGCGTACGCGTGCACGCTCGTCGCGATCCGCGTGTGTTCGTCAATTGATGCGTGTCGCCGCGGCTCGCGATTGCGATCCGGCAGCCGCGATCACCCGTCGTTTCGGCGCGCGCCGGCTGACCGCACCGGCTCGGTTGCCGGCGCGGTCGCGTCCGACCATTGGCGAAAGACCGCGCGCTCGGAACCAAACGTCACCGTCGCACCGTCTACGAGGGCATGCCGAGCCGTGATGCGCGCGCCGTCGACGAAGGTGCCGTTGGTGCTCTGCCGATCCTCGATCGTGGCGCGCCCGCCGGCGATCGCGATGTCCGCGTGCGCGCGCGACACGCTCGTCGCGTCGATCCACACGTCGCACTCCGGATGCCGCCCGACGACGTTCACCCCTTCGGCGAGCGGCAGGATCGACTCGCGCCACACGAGCCACCAGCGCACGGCCGCGTGCGGGTGCGCGGCCTCGGGCCGGCCGATGCTCTCGACGCCGCCCGAGAACCGGTAGCCGCGCCGCGACACGGTCGCGACATACTGCGGCGACCGCGGATCGTCGCCGAGCGCCTTGCGGATCTCGGCGACAGCGTTGCCGAGATTCGCCTCGAGCACGATCGCGTCCGGCCACAACCGATCCTGCAGCTCGGTCTTCGTGACGAGCGCCGGCCGCCGCTCGATCAGGATCTCCAGCAGATCGAACGACTTGGGCGACAGATGCACGCGCTGCCCCTCGCGGACGAGCTCGCGCGTCGCCGAATCGAACTCGAACGCGCCGAAGCGCACCCTCATCGCGTCCCTGCGGAATCCTTTCGATTTCCCTGTGACTCGGCGGCCGGCACCTCGTCATAGTAACGGAGCCCGACGTGGAGGATCGCGCGATGACGCAGACGGCGAAGGCGCCCACCGGCGTGAGCATCTGGAACGCGATGCGCGAAGAGCTCACGCTGAACCTGTATCCGCTGCCGTACACGACGCTGCCGCCGTCGCTCTTCTACGTCTACCTGCACCCGAGCGACTTCGATCGCATCGAGGGCATCGTGCCGCGCCTGGTCGCGGAGCTGCAGCAGGCGCTCGGCGACGAGGTCCGGCGGATCAACGAAGGGCGCGAGCGTTCGCGCGGCGTGCTGTCGCGGCTGATCGCGCGCGCCGAGGCGCCGCCCATCGAGGCGCCCGCGGCCGGATGGGACGTTCACGTCACCGCCGACCGGAACGGCACGCTGCAGCGGGGCGAGATCGGAATCGATTCGCTGCTGCCGCTGCCGCCGCCGCTCGAGTTCGCGGGGCCGGCGACGACGCGGATCGTGAAGTCGGTGCTCACCGACGCCGGCCGCCGCAGCACGACGATCGAGGTGGCGTCGAACGCGGCGCCGGCCGCCGCCGCCGACGGCGCGCCCGCGGATCTTCGCGAGCGCGCCACGCTCGCCTACGACGACGACCAGGGCCACCACGAGTTCAGCATGTGCAAGGATCAGCTGTCGATTGGCCGCGGCGGCAGCGCCGTGTGGGTCGACGTGCAGCTGTTCGCGTCGCCGCGGATTTCGCGCGAGCACTTCCGGCTGCGACGCGATCGCTCCGGCCGCTTCTTCGTCCAGGACGCCAGCCGCTGGGGCACCTCCGTCGACGGCGTTCCGGCGCCGCCCGCCGTCGCCGGCGCCGACGGCGTGCTGCGCCCGGGCGCCGAGCTCGAGATCGCGCCGGCGTGCCGCATCGAGCTCGCCGGCGCGCTCGCGATGCACTTCGCCGCGAAGCCGCTCCGATGACGACGCTCTACGTGCTCCACTTCGTCCTGCTCGCGGCGCTCGTCAGCGCGGTCGCGTGGCTGTTCTGGCTCGCGCGGATCCACGACCGTGGCTGACGTGCGCACGATCGCCGGCGTCCCGCTGAACGCGGCGGCGCGCACCGATCCTGGGCGCACGCGCGCGAACAACGAGGACCTGCCGCTCATCGACGCGGCGCGCGGCGTCTTCGGCGTGATCGACGGCATCGGCGGCCTCGCCGGCGGCGAAGTGGCGGCGGCCACGGCGCGCGACGTGATCATGCAGCGGCTCGCGCGGCCCGTCGGCACCCACGCCGATCGTGTCCGCGAGGCGATCGCGATCGCCAACAACGAGATCTACAAGCGCGCCGCCGGATCCGCCGACCTCGACGGCATGGGCTGCGTCATCACGCTCGCGATCGTCGCCGACGGCCGCCTCACGATCGGCCACGTCGGCGACACGCGTCTCTACAAGCTGCGTCCCGAAGGCATCCGCAAGCTCACGCGCGATCACTCGCCCGTCGGCGAGCGCGAGGACGCCGGCGAGCTCGCCGAACCCGAGGCGATGCGCCACCCGCGGCGCCACGAAGTGTTCCGCGACGTCGGCACCGTCTTCCGCGACAAGGACGAGCAGGGATTCGTCGACGTCATCGAGGAGCCGCTCGAGCCCGACGCGGCGATTCTCCTCTGCTCGGACGGCCTCAGCGACATGCTGCCGACGACAGCCATCGCGCAGATCGCGCGGCAGCACGCGGGCGCGCCGCAGCGCGTCGTCGAAGCGCTCGTCGCGGCGGCGAACGACGCCGGCGGACGCGACAACATTACGGTGGTCTACGCCGAGATGCCGCTCTTTGCCGAGCGCATGGGCGGCACGCTCCTCGATGCGGCGCTCGCGCCGACCGAAGCGCTCGATGCGTCCGCCGGTGGCGAGAATCCGGCGATCGAGGATGCGGCGCCGGCGATCGCGGCAGGCGGCGTGCGCCGCGCCGCGCACGCCGTCGTCTCCAGCCGGACGACGTGGTTCGCGCTCGGCACGCTCGGCGGCGTCGTCGGCGCGCTCGCGCTCACCGCGTACGTCGCGACGACGCAGGTTCGCGGCGCGAGGACGCTCGTCGTCTCCGCGGACGGCGCGTCGCCGTTCGCGACGATCGCGGCTGCGCTCGCGGCAAGCCGGCCGGGGGACGTCGTGCGCGTCGAGCCGGGCGTCTACCGCGAGGAGATCGCGTGGACGAGCGGCGCCGACCTCGTCGCCCGCGTGCCGGGCACGGTCACGATCGTTCATACCGGGGAGTCCGCCGCGCCGGTGCTGGCCGTGGGAGGCGCATCGAACGTGCGGATTGCCGGGCTGGCCATCGAGGTCGATGCGCCGCTCGAGGCGGCCGTCCGGATCGCCGCGCCCGCCGCCACGTTGGAGCTCGTCGAGATTGCCGGCCAGGTCCGCCGGGCGATCGAGCTGGCCGCCGGGTCGTCGGTCACCGTCCACGGCAGCCGCGTCGCCGTCTCAGGGAGTGTGCTCGCCCTGCCGAACGACGGACGCGCGGCCTTCGTCAACTCCGTATTGGTGCACACCGGATCGGCGGCTCGCGCGGCGATCGTCGGCGACGCGGCCGCGCACCTCGTCCTGCAGGGCAATGTCTTCGCCGGCTTCGGCGCCGACATCGTCGAGGGCGCCTCGCCGGCGCGTCGAGCCGAGCTTACGGCCGGAAACATCGTCGTGCGCAATCCGGAAGGCGGGCGCTGATGGCGCGCGAGGACTTCGAGATCCTCGACCAGAAACCGATCGGGCGAGGGCAGTTCGGCACGGTGTTCCGCGCCCGGCGCCGCATCGACGGCCGCGCGGCGGCGCTGAAGCTGATCCTGCACGACGGCGAGAACGGCGCGGGAACGATCGCGGCCGAGCGGCACGGTGCGATCCTGCAGCAGGAGTTCGCGGCGCGGCACGGCATGGTGCCCGCCGTGTTCGACTTCGGCGCCGACGGCGACGACTTCTACATCGCGATGGAGCTCGTCGAGGGGCCGTCGCTCGAGGAGCGGCTGCGCGCCGGCGCGCTTCCGTACGACGAGGCGGTCGGCCACGCGCTCTGGCTCTGCGAGTTCCTCGATCGCGCGCACGCGTTCTCGGTGACGGTGGAGCAGCGCCCGTACCGGCTGCTGCACAACGATCTCAAGCCGGCGCACGTGAAGATCCCGCGGGACGGCCAGCGCAAGGTGCTCGACTTCGGCATGGCGAAGGTGCTGGAGGAAGCGCGCGAGCTCGCGACCGACGTCGGCCGCACGATCGCCTACGCGGCGCCGGAGCGACTGCGCTCGGAGCGCGTGAACGTGCACGCGGACTTCTGGTCGCTCGGCGTGATGCTGTACGAGATGGTCTCGGGCCACCGGCCGTATCCGGCGCTCGAGGATCCGCGGCTGCGACGGCAGCTCTATAGCGCGATCACGAACAACGCGCCGCGCCAGACGCTGCCGCCGGACTGTCCGCTGCCGCTGCAGGCGATCATCCATCGGCTGCTCGCGTTCCAGCCGTCGCTCCGGTATCAGACCGCGGCCGAGATCCGCGCCGATCTCGAGCGGTACGTTCGCCGCGACACGCCGATCGCGCTGCAGTACTACGACACGCCGGCGACGCTTCCGGTGGCACGATCGTCCGCCGTCGCGCTCGCAGGCGCCTCCGCAGTCTCGCTGACCGAGCTGCCGCCGATTGTCACCGTCCCGCCGACCGAGCCGGTGCCGCTCTGGCCGCCGTACCGCGCGACGGCTTCACCCGCGACGACCATCCCTCCGGTGCTTGGCCCGAGCGCAGTCGACGGGCAGGGTAGACCGCGTCGCCGGCGCTCGTTCGCGCGCCGCCTCGCTGGCGCGATCGCGACGCTGTGGTTCGTCAGCCTCGTCATGACGGAAGGCGTCGCGTGGCTGTTCGCGGAGCGCTTTCGCGACGCGATTCCCGCGATCGACGAGCGCAGCGTGACATCGAGCCGCGCCGCGTACGACGCGGTGGCGCGCTGGTCGCCGCTCGATCTCGGCCTCAAGCTCCGCGTCAACCGGCCGCTCGTGCGCGCGCTGCGCGCGATCGGCGACCGCGTGATCGCCGACTACCGCCGCGAGGCGCCGACGATGGGGCCGGAGGAATGGCGGCAGGCGGAGGCGGCGTTCGCGTGGGCGCGCGCGCTCTCGCCGCGCGACGAGAGCCTCTCCGCGAAGCAGCTCCTCGCCGACGGCCACGTTCGCCGGCTCGCGGCGCAGCGCGCGCGGCCGCCGAGCAGCGCGCTCGCGCAGAGCGCGCTCGTGCGCTTCCGCGATGCGGCGGCGGCGAACCCCGACGCCTTCGATCCGTACGTCGGCATGGCGATGACGCAGCTGTACGTGCTCGGCGACGTCGACGGCGCGCTGGCCTCGCTCGATGCGGCGGTGAAGCGCGGATACACCGAAACGCGGCGCGACACGGCGCTCGCCGGCGACGCCTATATGCGGCGCGCGCTCGTGAGCCGCAGGCGCGCGGGCCTTCTCACGGGCGATCGCCGCCTGAGCGCGCTCATCAAAGCGAAGGCCGATTTCGAGCGCTGCGTCGCGGCGTTCGAGCCGATCGTCGAGTTCGGCAACGCGGCGAAGCACCTCGAGACCTGTCAGGCGCAGGTGCGGCAGATCAACCAGCTGACGAGCGAGGAAGAGTTCTGACGTGCGCGTCATCGAAGCCGAGGCCGTCGCGCAGCCGGCACGCGAGCGGCGGTCGCGCGCGCTCAACGTCGAAAGCCTCGGCCTCGCCGCCGCATCGATCGTCGTCGTGCTCGGGATCGCGTTGACGACAGCGGCGAAAGCCGGCCGGCTCGACGAGATGGCGCCGGCCGGCGGCGTGATTCCGCTGTACGCGCTCCGGTCGCCGGCGGATCTCGAGCCGCTGCTGACGATGTACGAGGCGGACGACGAGCGCGCCGTTGTCGCGCGCGCGCTGTTCGATCGCGCCGCCGATCCCGAGCGCCCGCTCGACCACGTCGGCGCGCTGGCCGACGTCAGGATCCCGGCGCAGACGATCCGGAGCGATCGCCGGCTCGTGCAGCTCGCCGCGCGGCTCGCGATCCACCCCGACGCGCGCGAGGTGGCGGTGCTCTCGCGCGCGGACATCGCGGCGCTGAAGCCGCGGCTCGTCGTGCGCACGGCCGGCGAGTCCGCGCGCGGGCTCGCGGCGTCGGTCGCGCTGCTTGTCGCCGCATTCTGGATCGCCCACGTCGTCCGACGGCTGCGCCGCCGCGCCGACGACCCGCTGCTCGTGCCGGCCGTCATGCTGCTCTGCGGCGTCGGCCTGATCGCGATGTGCGCGCTGCGCGATCCGGTCCGCGACGCGATGATCGCGCGCGCGTTCGCCGGCGGCGCCGCGATGGGCGTTCTCCTTCTCGTCGGCGTCTCCGAGATCGACTTCGAGGCGTCGCCGCTGCGGCGCGCCGTGGTGCCGCCGCTCGCGCTCGCCGTCGCGCTCGCCTCGCTGCTGCTCGTCTTCGGCAGCGGCCCCGGCACGAGCGGCGTCAAGGTGAACCTGTTCGGCGCGCAGCCGGTCGAAGCGATCCGCCTGCCCGTCGTGTTCGCGCTCGCCGCGTACTTCGGGACGCGCGGCGAATTCCTGCGAGAGCTCTCGGAGCCCGCCAGCCGGCTGCCTCGGCGGCAGGACGTGCAGCCGGTCGTCGCGAGCATGGCGCTCGTGCTCGCCTTCTTTTTTCTGCAGCGCGATCTCGGCCCGGCGCTCGTGCTGTCGTGCGTGTTCCTCGGGATGTACGCCGTCGCGCGCCGGCGGACCGGAATGGTCGCCGCCGGCATCGTGCTGCTCCTCGCCGGCTTCGCGGCGGCGTACTGGACGGGCGTGCCGGCAACGGTCCGCCACCGCGTGATGATCTGGGCGAACCCGTGGAACAACGGCGTCACCGGCGGCAATCACGTCGCGCAGGGGCTGTGGGCGCTCTCGACCGGCGGCGCGTGGGGCAGCGGGCCCGGCCTCGGCAGCCCGACGGCGATCCCCGAAGGCCACACCGACTTCGTGCTCGCCGCGCTCGGCGAAGAGCTCGGGTGGATCGGCTTCGCGGCCGTGGCGGCGCTGTACGCGCTCGTCTGCTGGCGCTGCCTGCGGATCGCCGTGCGCGCGCCGGGCGACTTCACGGCGTTTCTCGTCGCCGGCATCGTGCTCGGGATCAGCGTGCAGGCGATTGTGATCGCGGGCGGCCTGCTCGGGATGATTCCGCTGTCGGGCGTCGTGACGCCGTTTCTCAGCTACGGCCGCTCGTCGATGCTCGCCAACTGCGCGGCGATCGGCGTCGTGCTCTCCGTCGCGCGGCGTCAATCGCGCGAGCGCGCCCACATGCGCCGGCCGCTCGCGCTCCTCGGCGCGTCGGTCTCGATCCTCGGCGCCGCGATCGTCGCGCGCGCGGGTTGGGTGCAGATCGTGCGCGCGGACGAAATCGCGGCGGCGCCGAGCCTCGCCGAGCAGGCCGACGGCGGCTATCGCTTCGAGTACAACCCGCGGCTGCTCTCGGCCGCGCGCACGCTGACGCGCGGCACCATCTACGATCGCGCCGGCCTGCCGCTCGCGACGAGCCGGCCCGCGGAGATCGCGGGCGTCGGGGCGGCATACGAGCGCGCCGGCGCTGTCGTGGCGTCCGACTGCGGCGATCCCTCCGCGCGCTGCTATCCGCTCGGCGGCTTCGGGTTTCACCTCGTCGGCGACTGGACGCGCCAGACGAACTGGGCCGCGCGCAACTCGTCCTACTTCGAGCGCGACGCCGACGCGCGCCTGAAAGGCTTCGACGATCACGCGCGCATTGTCGAGGCGATCGATCCGCGCAGCGGCCGGCGGATCCAGGTGGTCCGCCGGGATCTGGGCGCGCTGCTGCCGCTCGTCCGACAGCGATACCGCCCGTGGAGCGACTCGGTCGCCGCGCTTCGCTCGCGCGTGCGCGACGTGACGACGACGATCGACGCGAGGCTGCAGATGCGCGCGGCCGCGGCGTTGCGCGACGGGATCGCGGGCGGGGGATTCGCCCGCGGCGCGGCGGTCGTGCTCGACGCGTCCACCGGAGAGCTCCTCGCCGCCGCCAGCTATCCATGGCCGGACGATCGCGCGCTGAAGGGCCTCGATCCGCCCCGCGGCGACGACGAGGACGCACAGTGGCTCGATCGCGCGCGCTACGGCCTCTATCCGCCGGGCTCGACCTTCAAGCTCGTCGTCGCCGGCGCGGCGCTGCGCAGCCGCGAGGACGGCAACCGCTTCATGTGCATCCGGCTGCCCGACGGGCGCGTCGGCGCGTACGTGCGCGGAGCCTCGCGCCCGGTCCGCGACGACCCGATGGACGCGCAGCCGCACGGCGAGGTCGATCTCGATCGCGGCCTGATCGTGTCGTGCAACGCGTACTTCGCGCAGCTTGCGCTCGCCGTCGGGCCGCAGGCGATCCTCGACGCCGCGTCGCTCTTCCAGATCAGCGTCGCGCGGTCGCCGACCGTCGACGGCCTGCGGCCGACGCTCGCGCAGGCGGGGTACGGGCAGGGCGAGGCGCTCGTGACGCCGCTGAAGCTCGCGCGCGTGGCGGCGTCGATCGCGTCGCGCGGGCAGATCGCGGCGGTGCGATGGGAGCCGGCGGCCGAGGAGGAGATGCGCGCCGACGCGCGGTTCGTGTCGCCGCGCGACGCGGATCGGCTCGCGCGCGCGATGCGCGCGGTCGTGACGTCCGGGACGGGCCGCAGCCTCAGGGGGCATCCGGTCGCGATCGCCGGCAAGACGGGGACGGCGGAAGTCGCCGGCGCGCCGGCGCACGCGTGGTTCACCGGGTTCGCGCCGTACGGCGGCGCCGGCCGGCGGATCGCGTTCGCGGTGATCGTCGAGAACGCCGGCTACGGCGGGCGCGCGGCGGCGCCGATTGCCGGCGCGATCGTGTCGGCGGCGCGCGATCTCGGGATCATCAAATGAGGAGGCCGTGGTGAATGGAACGCTGTGGGACGCGGCCCGCACCGCGCGCGCGCGCCTGCGCAGCTTCTTCGACGCGCCGCTCGCCCCGGATGCAGCGCCGCTCGAGCTGCTGCACGCGGCGCTCGACGAGCTGGAGAGGAAAGCGCAGGCGGCGGGCCGCGGATCGCGCGTCTTCCCGTACACGCGCGTCGTCGTGCACGTCGCGCAGCGCGGCGGCGATCGCGCCGCGATCGAAGCGGTGTTCGCCGCGCTCGACGAGCGGCTGCGCGACCGACTCGCGGAAATCCGGTGCTCGATGCCCCCTTCGATCGCCGCGTCGGTAGTGGTGGCCGAGGGCGCGGACGGCGCGCCGCTCGTGCGCGTCGAGTGCAGCGGCGATCCCGGCGTGCCGGCGGCCGCGCCCGCATCGCTCCGGCTCCCGGAGCTGCGACTGCGCGTCGTGAAAGGGCAGTGCGAGCGCGCGGATTACACGTTCGCCGGCGGCATCGTCGCCATCGGCCGCGGCGCTGATCCGACCGACGCGTCCGGCCGCGTGCGGCGCAACGACGTCGCATTCCTCGACGCGCACGACGGCGCGAGCGAAACCGTCGCGCGCGCCCACGCGCGCATCGAGCTCGATCCGGCGCTCGGCGCCTACGTCGTGTTCGACGAGTCGAGCAGCAACCCCACCTACGTCGTGCGCGGCGGCCGCAGCCTCCGCGTCAGCCCGCGCGATCCGCGCGGCGTGCGCCTGCAGTCGGGCGACGAGCTGCAGATCGGCCGCGCGGTCCTCCGCGTGTCGATCTCGGATTCCGCGGTCGCGACGACGTAGGCCGCTTTCTGTGGCGGCCGGCCTTCAGGCCGGCCGAGCGACGGGCTGAAGCCCGTCGCCTACCTCGTGTCTACTGGCCGTTGAGCGTTGCCGCCGGGTTGATCGACGCCGCGCGCGCCGCGGGGACGATCACGGCAAGCGCCGCGACGGCGACGACGAGGATCGTGGCCGTGCCGAGCAC
>Ga0075435_100000024_pt1 | contig 88166 bp, 69 predicted proteins | sample RhiMethybrSRZTD4_FD_75302 | JGI IMG/M metagenome (GOLD analysis project Ga0075435, IMG submission 75302) | Populus rhizosphere microbial communities from Tennessee, USA - Rhizosphere MetaG P. TD hybrid SRZTD4 | ecosystem: Host-associated > Plants > Roots > Rhizosphere > Soil | place: USA...
TCGCCCGACACGCCAGGCCCGCCCGAGCAACTTCGTCCGCCCCGTCGCGCCGATGATGGCGACGCGCGCGGCCGTGCTGCCGGCGGGCGCGGAGTGGTCGTACGAAGTGAAGTGGGACGGCTACCGCGCGCAGGCGGCCAAGAACGGCGACGCCGTCTTCCTCGCGTCGCGCAACCTGAAGGACATCACGCGCCAGTTCCCCTCGGTGGCGGCCGCCGTGTCGCGCATCGACGCGCAGACGGCGCTCGTCGACGGCGAGATCGTCGCGCTCGACGCGAGCGGCCGGCCGTCGTTCCAGGCGCTTCACCACTGGAGCTTCGCGGGCCTCTCGCTCGTCTACTACGCCTTCGATCTGCTGCACCTGAACGGCCGCGATCTCACGCGGCGTCCGCTCGACGAACGGCGCGCCGCGCTGCGCGACGTCGTCGGCGATTCCGGCGTCCTCCTCTCGGACGGCCTGCCCGGGACGCCCTCGCAGATCGCCGACGCGGTCCGCGCGCTGGGCCTCGAAGGCGTCGTCGCGAAGAAGCGTCGATCGACCTACGCCGCCGGCCGGCGCAGCGACGCGTGGGTGAAGGTGCGCTTCGCGCAGCACCAGGAGCTCGTGATCGGCGGCTACAAGCCGGCCGCGGCCGCGTTCGATTCGCTGATCGTCGGCTACTACGACGGCGCGACGCTGATGTGCGCCGGGAAGGTGCGCAACGGCTTCACGCCCGCCGCGCGCGCGCAGCTCTTCGCGGCGCTCGCCGCCCTCGAGACGCCGCGATGCCCGTTCGCCAACCTGCCGAGCAGCCGCAGCAGCCACTGGGGCGAGGGCATCACGGCCGAAGAGATGAGCGCGCTGAAATGGGTGAAGCCGAAACTGGTGGCTGAAATCTCGTTCGCCGAATGGACTCGCGACGGCAGCCTGCGGCACGCGGCGTACATCGGTCTCCGCGACGACAAGCGCCCGAGGGACGTGAAGCGAGATTAGCCGACAGTGGCAAGGCAGGAGGGCTTCCTGCCTTGCTGCCTTCCTGCCTTGCGATCGTCAGTGCCCAGACGTCTTCTGCCGCTTGATGTTGTTCAGCATCACCGGCGAGATGTCGTAGTTTTCGAGCGTGACGATGTTGTTTTCCTTGTCCGCGGTGATCTTCGTGGCGAGCGACATCTTCCCCTCGCCCTCGCCGTCCTTGTTCAGACGCAGCTCGATCACCGTGAAGGGGTAGTCGATCGAGCGCGGCTGCCGCGACGCTTCCCAGAAGCTGATGCGTCGATCGGTGACGAGCACGACGCGTTCGCCGCCGTCGGGCAGCGGAACCTTGCGCGCGAAGTGGATGTCCCAGCCGAGGTTTCCCGGCGCACGGAAGTAGCCCATGCGCGGCATGTCCTGCAGCGCGTCGAGGAGTTTCTCCGGCCCCTTGTTCATCATCACCGACATCAGCTTGTCCCGATCCTTGTCGCTGGACCAGCGGTTGACGGCGATCTCGATCGTCGCCGCGCCGCCGCGGTTCATGTCGACCGCGGACGCGGTGTAGCGCTCCGGCGTGCCCATGGTCTGCGCGTTCGCGATCGCGACGAGCGCAGCGGCCGCCGCCGTCGCGGCGGCTGCGGTCGAGATGCGTCTAAATAGACGAGCCATACAACCTCCCGATCGTTGTGGCCTTCAAGGTTCGCGCCGACGCGCGAACCACGGAAAAGCCGCCACAATCGCGAGGACAACCGTTTGTTTATTTACGCGCAGCGGGCGTCAGCATCGTTTCGCGACGCACGCCGCCGCGCAGATAGACGACCTTCGCCGGCTGCCCGATCTTCAGCACGTCGAGCGCGTAGGTGTAGTCGTAGATGTTCGCGATCGTCTGGCCGGCGATCTCGATGATGACGTCGCCTTTCTGCAGCCCCGCCTGTTCCGCCGGGCCGCCGCCGACCACGCCGCCGAGCAGCAGCCCCTTCGCCTCGCTCGAATAATCGGGGATCGTGCCGGTGAACACGCGGACGCCGGCGCGCCCGCCGCCCGACTGCAGCTGCTGCTCGACCTTCGTGAACTGCGGCGGGTCCGGCGTGTTCTCGACGCGCCTCAGGATCGCCGCCGCGAACGCGGCGACGCGGTCCAGATCCTCGTAATCGATCTTCTCCGCCGTGTCCGACGGCTTGTGGTAGTCGGCGTGCGTTCCGGTGAAAAAGCTCAAGCACGGCACGTTCGCCGCGTTGAACGTCGCGACGTCCGTCGGTTGATACGGATCCTCCTGTACGGCGAGATCGAACCCGGCGGCGACGTTCGCCTGCTCGACGATCTTCGCCCACATCGGGCTCGTGCCGGTCGCCTGCACCGTCAGCTTGTTGTCCTGCATGCGGCCGACCATGTCGAAGTTCAAGTACGCGGCGATCTGATCCACGGGCACCGGCGGCGTCGTCGCGAACGCGATCGAGCCGATGAGGCCGAGCTCCTCGCCCGACCAGAGCGCGACGAGCACGTGGCGATGCCGCCGCTCTTTCGCGAGCGTCGCCGCGATCGACAGAACGGCCGCCGTCCCCGACGCGTTGTCGTCGGCGCCCGCGTGCACCTTTCCGGCCTCGTCTTTCGACGCGAGCGTGTTGCCCGCTTCGCCGTGGCCGAGATGATCGTAGTGCGCACCGATGGCGACCCACGGCTTCGCCGTCGTCGTCACCGGATCGGTGGCCGGCAGATACGCGACGATGTTATGGCCGGTCTTTTTCTCGCGGACGACGTCGGCCTTCACCGATGCCTTCACGTCGGGAATCGCGAATCCCGCCGCGTGCGGATTCGCATCGTCCATCGACTTCTGCACGTCCTCGAGACGTTTTCCGGCGGCGGCGAACATCTTGTCAGCCGTCGCGCCGTTGATCGTCACGGCCACGATGCCCGAGCCGGCGAGCGCCGTGTCGAACGTCATCGGCGCGAGCTCGCCGGCGTTCGGCGATCGCGGCCCCGTCACCACGATCAGCGCTTTCGCGCCATGCTGGCGCGCCGCCATCGCCTTGTAGCGCAAGTCGGCGTAGCGCGCGAGGATCTGTTTGGTTTTGTTCTCGGCGTCTTCGGGGAAGTAGCGCAGGACGAGCGCGATTTTGTCTTTCACGTCGAGCGTCGCGTAGCTGTCGTACGCGAAGCCCTGGCCCTCGGGGACGACGATGCCGTACCCGGCGAAGACGACGGGGCCCTCGGCGTTTCCCGTGTCGGAAAACGACAGCGCGCGCACGCACCCCGCCTCGCACGCAATGCGCGCCGCCCCGGCCGTCGCCGAGAACGTCGAGCCGCCGTCGCGCGTGCCGGCGGTGAACTCGAACGGCATCAGGAGATCGCTGCGTCCCGGCAGCGGCTTGGCGCCGATCTTCTGCAGCTCCGCCGCGATGTAGTCGCTCGCGAGCTTCTCGCCGTTCGATCCGGCGAGCCGTCCTTCGAGCCGCGGCGACGCGAGCGTTTCCACATACACGCGCGAGCTCGTCTGCGGCTGTGCGTGAAGAAAAGCAACCGCGGAGAACGCAGAGAGCGCTGAGCACGCAATTCTTCGTACGAAAAGAATTCTTTGCGTTCTCTGCGATCTCTGCGGTTGCTTTCCCGTCATCGCGTCCCTGCTTTCTTCTTCGGCGGCGCGTTCTTCAGCGCCTCCATCGCCTTCTCGTGACTCCACTGCGCCAGGAAGATCTGGCCGCCCGAGCCGCCGGCGCGATTCGACGTCCACGCGAGCGTCGTGCCGTCGGGCGACGGCACCGGCAGGCCGTCGAAGCCGTCGGTGTAGGTGACGCGCACCGGCTCTTTCTTCCCGTCCTTGTCGGTCATGAACAGCTCGAAGTTCTCGAAGCCGAGCTTGTTCGACGCGAAGATGAAGTACTCGCCCGACGGGTGCATGTAGGGCGCCCAGCTCATGGATCCGAAATCGGTGATCTGCTTCTGATTCGATCCGTCGAGGTTCATCGTCCAGACGTCGGCGATGAGGCCCTGCTCGTCGAAGCGGCGCCAGACGATCTGTTTGCCGTCGGTCGTGAAGAACGGCCCGCCGTCGTAGCCCCACGTGCTCGTGAGGCGCGTCTGCTGCGAGCCGTCCGCCTTCATGATGTAAATCTCGGCGAAGTTGCTCGGGTTCTCCGCGAGCGATTTCTTCTCCTTGTCGTTCAGCGGATGATCGTAGGCGCTGCGCATCGAGGAGAAGACGATCCACTGGCCGTCGGGGGAGTAGCTGCCCTCGGCGTCGTAGCCGCGCGCGGTCGTGAGCTGCTTCAGCGCGCCGGTCTTCTCGTTGTAGGAATAGATGTCCATGTGCTCGTCGTAGTCCCACGAGTAGCGGCGCTCCTTGCCGGACGCGCGGAAGGCGAGCTCCTCTTCCTGCAGCTTCTTCGAGTTCGGATCGCCGTGCGTCGACGCGAACTCGATCTCGTCGGTCCCCGGCCGGAAGAACGCGCACGTCGTCTTGCCGAAGCCGGGGGAAATGCGCTTCGTGTCGCCGCTGGCGAGATCGAGCACGTAAATCTGGTAGAAGGGGTTACCCGGCTCGCGCTCGCTCTGGAACACGAGGCGCTTGCCGTCGGGGGACCAGTAGCCTTCGCCGGCGCGTCTGCCTTCCACGGTCAGCCGCCGGATTCGCGTCAGGAAGTCGCGTTCCTGGTACGTCGGCGCGGCCTGCAGCAGGAGCAGGGCACCGGCGAGCATGCGGGCACTTGTCATCGCATCACCTACCTCGTCGAAGCGGACTGCATTATCACCCCTTGCCGCCGGTTACAAAAGTGTTCAAGTTGATATGACAAGAGACGACAAAGTGTCTCATTACGAGTAAACCGTGTCGCGGAACGGCACAACGTCCGGAAGCGCTTACGAGCCCAGCATTTACAGCGATTCTGGCAGGAGCCTGTGCCGTTATCAAGCAGACTCTATATGACATAACAGGACTGTAATTATAGTGTGCAGCACCATTAAATGACTGCAACCAAAGCACTTGCGACGTCGAACTGCCACTATGGACAGCGTGGCGAGCCGCTTGCTCTACCATAGGGCACGATGACTAACGTCTGGATACGACAAGTACGACGAAAAGCGGTCTGGGGGCCGAAGCGAACGGTCGGCGCCCTCTGCCTGCTGCTCGTCGGAGGTCTTTTGGTCAGCCCCGCTGACGCCAAGACCCACTCCCGTCAGGCTCCGAAGAAGCAGGCCGGCGCGCCGGGTTCGTTCGCCAAGAACTACCGCATCGACGACACCTTGAGCGACGTGGCCCTGCACGGCAATCCGAACCTGACGACGCGTGTAATCGTGACGCTCGTACCCGGCGCGACGTTGCCGAACGAGTTCAAGAAGTACACGCGCAACACCAAGTTGGACCTCATCAACGGCGAGGTGCTCGACTTGCCCAACGGCGTGCTCAACAAGCTCGCCGCGCACCCGAACGTGTTCCGCCTGCACTACGACCGCCCGATCAAGACGCACAACTATCGCACGTCGATCACCACCGGCGCCCGGGTCGTCACCGACTTCATGGGCATCACCGGCGCGGGCGTCGGCGTCGCGATCATCGACTCGGGCATCTCCACGTGGCACGACGACCTGACGAACAAGTCGTCGACGCTGTATCCGTACGGCAATCAGCGGGTGGCGAAGTTCGTCGACTTCGTCAACAACCGCACGACGCCGTACGACGACAACGGCCACGGGTCGCACGTCGCGGGCATCATCGCGGGCAACGGCTACGATTCGCTGACCGAGAAGCAGGGCATCGCGCCGGGCGCGAGCCTCGTGTCGCTGAAGGTGCTCGATGCCAACGGCGTCGGCACGATCAGCAACATCATCTCGGCCCTCGGCTGGATCGCAGCCAACGGCAAGACCTACAACATCCGCGTCGTCAACATGTCGGTCGGCGCCAACATCAAGGAGTCGTACTGGACAGACCCGCTGACGCTCGCGACCAAGAAGCTCACCGACGCCGGCATCGTGGTCGTCGCGGCGGCGGGCAACATGGGCAAGAACGCCGCGGGCCAGCTGCAGTACGGCGGCATCACCGCGCCGGGCAACGCGCCCTGGGTGCTGACCGTCGGCGCGTCGTCGACGATGGGCACGTTCACGCGCTCGGACGACACGATGGCGGCCTTCAGCTCCTCGGGTCCGTCGGCCCTCGATTTCGAGGCCAAGCCTGACCTCGTCGCGCCGGGCACCGGCACTGTCTCGCTCGCGGTTCCGGGCAGCACGTTCTACACGACCAAGGCGGCGTACCTGCTCGCCGGCGGTTTGCTGCTGAGCACGAAGCCGTATCTCGCGCTGAGCGGCACGAGCATGGCCGCGCCGGTCGTCAGCGGCACCGTCGCGCTGATGCTGCAGGCCAACCCGAACCTGACGCCGAACCTGGTGAAGGCGATCCTGCAGTACACCGCGCAGGTCTACCCGGGCTACAACTCGCTGCGCCAGGGCGCCGGCTTCCTGAACTCGCTCGGCGCGGTCCGTCTCGCGCAGTACTACAAGGCCCCGAAGGTCGGCGACCGCATGCCGACGCAGACGGTCTGGAGCAAGCAGATCATCTGGGGCAGCCATCGTCTGACCGGCGGCTACATCAAGCCGACGGCGAACGCGTGGGCGAACGGCGTGGTCTGGGGCAGCGCGAAGACGCCGGTTACGGCCACCTCGATGGGCGACAACATCGTCTGGGGCTCGATGGCCCTCAACGGCGACAACATCGTGTGGGGCTCGACGGCGCTGGGCGACAACATCGTGTGGGGCACGACGGTGACCTCCACGGCGACCGGCGACAACATCGTGTGGGGTTCCTCGACGACCGGCGACAACGTGGTGTGGGGTACCGATTGCGGCGGCGCCGACTGCGACCAGACGGTCTGGGGCGTCGCGACCGACGGCGACAACATCGTGTGGGGCACGTGCAGCCCGGGCGACAACATCGTCTGGGGCTCGATGTCTCTCGGCGACAACATCGTCTGGGGCACGTCAGCGGGCGCTGACAACGACGTGACGTGGGGCTCGTCCGACGACGCGGAAGCCCAGCTCTTCCCGGACGACGCAGACACGGAACCGCTGCCGAGCCTCGAGCTCGAGTTCGGCGACACGGTGCCGCTGCTGCCGCCCGACACGACGTCGACGCTGACCAACACGGTGACCACTGGGACCACGGGTCTGATCGGAGGGGGACTCTAATGGAGAAAATGCCTTACCGATCAGAGCTCGACGTGATGCCCGTGACGATGCCGGCGCCCGTCGCTGATCGATCGGTTTCCGATATCGTCACGACCGACTGGAAGATGGGCCTGCCGGTGCTCACCGGAGCGCAGGTGGTCCTCCGAGAGCTGCGCGCGTCGGATGCGACGTCGCTCTTCACGCTGCTGACGACCGAGGAAGTGTCGCGGTTCATCTCGCCGCCGCCCACCACGGTCGACGGGTTCGAGCGGTTCATCGCCTGGGCGCATCGTCAGCGCCGGGCCGGGTCCTACGCGTGCTTCGCGGTCACGCTCGCGAACGACGACACGGCGATCGGCATCTTCCAGCTCCGCGAGCTGGAGCCCGGATTCGGGACGGCCGAATGGGGCTTCGCCATCGGGTCGCCGTACTGGGGAACCGGCGTGTTCCAGGAAGGAGCTGAGCTGCTGGTGAGCTTTGCGTTCGACGCGGTCGGGGTTCATCGCCTCGAGGCGCGGGCGGCCGTTCGCAACGGTCGCGGCAACGGCGCGCTCCGCAAGATCGGCGCGGTGCAGGAGGGCCTGCTCCGCAAATCGTTCCTGAAGAACGGCGAGTATCTCGACCAGACGCTGTGGACGATTCTCGACGAGGACTGGCAGGCAAAGCGCTGCTGGGCCTTGGAGGAGGGCACGATTCACTAACGACACCCAACGCAACAGACATGGCAGGCGGGGGCAGGAGCGGTCTTCACGGGCCGCTCCTGCCCTTCGTCTTGTACGGTGCTACCATCCGCCGGCATGAGCGCATTTCTCCTGATGCCGCTTCTCGCGGCGGGGCTCACCTTCACCACGCCTGACGGCTGGAAGCAGGCGCCGGCCGGATCGTCGATGCGCGTCGCCGAGTTCACGCTGCCGCGCGCCGCCGGCGATCCCGACGACGGGCAGCTGGTCGTCTACTACTTCGGCGGATCCGGCGGCAGCGTCGACGCGAACATGCAGCGCTGGATCGGGCAGATGGAGCAGCCCGACGGCCGGCCGTCGAGCGCGGTGGCGAAGAAGGAATCGCGCAAGGTGAACGGCCTGAACGTGTCGCTCGTCGACGTGAGCGGCACCTACACCGCGGAGATGTCGCCGGGCGCGTCCACCCATCACAACAACGCCCGCTACCGCATGCGCGCCGGCGTCGTCGAGACGGGCAAAGGCCCGTACTTCATCAAGCTTGTCGGCCCCGAGAAGACGATCGCGAAGTGGGAGCGCGCCTTCGATCAGTTCGTCGGCAGCCTGAAAGCGCAATGAGCGCGCGCCGCGGTTCGTGGCTGGCGATCGCCTTCATGCTGGCGGCGTGCGGTGCCGCGAGCGCCGAGGTCACGCGCGTCGAGATTGCGAAGCGCGCCGACGTCGGCACGTCCGGCTACGAGAAGATCGTCGGCACGATTCACTTCGCGGTCGATCCGAAGCTGCCGCGCAACCGCGTCGTCGTCGATCTCGACAAGGCGCCGACCAACGCCGCCGGCCTCGTCGAGTTCTCGTCGGATCTCTACATCCTGAGGCCGAAGGCGACGCCGGGCAACGGCGCGGCGCTCGTGGACATCCTCAACCGCGGGAACAAGGTCGTCCTCAACGGATTCAATCGCGGCGGATCGCCGGATCCGGCGACCGAGGCGGACCTCGGCGATCGCTTCCTCATGCGCTTCGGCTACACGATCGTCTGGGTCGGCTGGGAATTCGACGTCGCCGATCGTCCGAACGCGATGCGGATTCACGTGCCGATCGCGACCGAGCACGGATCGCCGATCACCGGCATCGTCCGCGCGACGTTCACCGCAAACGCCGCGGAGAAAGAGATGGCTGTCGGCGAGCTGACGGCGTATCCCGCGATCGATCCGGGCGGCGCGGACAGCCAACTGACGGTGCGCGCAGCGCTCCTCGGCGGCGGCGCCGAAACGATCCCGCGTTCACGGTGGCGGGTGAGCGGCCACACGGTGACGCTCGACAGCGGCTTCGTGCCCGGCAAGACGTACGAGATCAGCTACCGCGCGGCGAATCCGCCGATCGCGGGGCTCGGGTTCGTCGCCGTTCGCGACACGACGGCGTGGCTGAAGCACGGCACCGACGCAGTCGCGAGCGTGCGCTACGCGTACGGCTACGGATCGTCACAGAGCGGCCGCTTCCTGCGCGGCTTTCTCTACGAAGGCTTCAACACCGACGAGCACGACCGGCAGGTGTTCGACGGCGTCGTCGCCCACATCGCCGGCACCGCGCGGCTCGACCTGAACGCGCGGTGGTCCAGGCCGACGGCGCTCGCGGTCCACTCGGCGACGTCCTTTCCGTTCGCCGACACGCGCCAGCGCGATCCGGTGAGCGGCGCCGACGAAGGCGCGCTCGACAATCCGCGCACCGCGGGCCATGCGCCGAAGGTGTTCTACACGAACACGCCGGTCGAGTACTGGGGCACAGGCCGCGTCGCCGCGCTGATTCACACGAACCCGGCGGGGACCGCCGACATCGCGCTGCCCGACAACGTGCGCTTCTATTTCATCGCCGGCACGCAGCACTCGCCGAGCCGCTTTCCGGCGTCGGCCGTCAACGGCCAGCAGCCGGACAACGCCGTCGACTACTGGTGGACGATGCGCGCGCTGCTGCTCGCGATGAACCGATGGGTGAAGGACGGCGCGCCGCCGCCGCCGAGCCGTTATCCCACGCTGAAGGACGGCACGCTCGTCTCGGCGGCGTCGGTCGCGTTTCCTTCAATTCCCGGCGTCGCCTCACCGCGGTCGCTCGCCGCCGGCCCGCGCGCGACCAATGCGCTCGTCGCTGGCGGCGCCGGCGCCGGCGCGCCGCTGCCGCTCCTCGTGCCGCAGGTGGACGCCGACGGCAACGAGCGCGCCGGCATCCGCCTGCCCGACGTCGCCGTGCCGCTCGCGACCTACACCGGCTGGAACTTCCGCAGCGCCGCGATCGGCGCGCCCGGCGAGCTCGTGCCGCTCCTCGGCGCCTCGATCCCGTTTCCCCCGACGCGCGCCGCCCGCGACGCGGCCCACGATCCGCGGCGGTCGGTCGAGGAACGCTACGCGTCGCGCGACGACTATCTCAAGCAGGTGGAGCAGGCCGCCGACGCGCTCGTCAAGGCCGGCTATCTGCTGGTCGACGACGAGCCGCGCATCCTCCAGCGCGCATCGGATACGTGGGACTACGTCGTCGACAGTGGCGGCGCGCGCCGCAATTGAGAATCAGGTATGAATCGCCAGATCCGCCTGCGCTCGCGCCCCTCCGGGATGCCGACTCCCGCGAATTTCGAGGCCGTCGACGCGCCGATGCCCGCGCCCGTTGACGGCGGCGTCCTGCGACGGACGATGTTTCTCTCGCTCGATCCCTACATGCGCGGCCGCATGAGCGACGCGCCGTCCTACGCGGCGCCGGTCGCCGTCGGCGACGTCATGTGCGGGCACACCGTCAGCGAGGTCGTCGAGTCGGGCGATCCGGCATTCCGTCGCGGCGACATCGTCGCCGGCTACGACGGCTGGCAGCAGTACGCCGCCGGCCCCGGCAAGGACCTGCGCAAGATCGATCCGGCCGCCGCGCCGGTGTCGACGGCGATCGGCGTGCTCGGGATGCCCGGCTTCACCGCCTACGTCGGCCTGTACGACATCGGCCAGCCCAAGGCCGGCGAGACGGTGGTGGTCTCGGCGGCCTCGGGCGCGGTCGGATCGGTCGTCGGCCAGCTCGCGAAGATCAAGGGCTGCCGCGCGGTGGGCGTCGCCGGCTCCGACGACAAGTGCCGCTTCGTCGTCGACGAGCTCGGCTTCGACGCGTGCGTGAACTACAGGACCGCCGATCTTCGCGGCGCGCTCGCCGAGGCATGTCCATCCGGCGCGGACGTGTACTTCGACAACGTGGGCGGCGCGGTGCTCGCCGCAGCGCTGCGGATATTGAACCGCGGCGCGCGCATTCCGCTGTGCGGGATGATCTCGGAGTACAACGCGACGGAGACGCAGCCCGGCCCGAACCTTCGGCCGCTGCTCGTCAGCCGCGCGATGATCAAGGGCTTCATCGTCAGCGACCATTACGATCGGTTCGCGGCGTTCCTTCGCGAGGTGGCGCCGCTCGTCCGCGACGGCCGCATCAAGTTCCGCGAGGACATCGTCGAGGGGCTGGACGCCGCGCCCGCGGCGCTCATCGGCCTGTTCGAAGGCCGGAACTTCGGAAAGCTGCTCGTGAGGATCTGATGGTGGCAAGGCAGGAAGGCTCTCCTGCCTTGCCGGGTCGTCGCTGCTAAGGAAAGTTCCGGCTGACCGCTGACGTCTCGATCCAGACCGGCCCCTGGTGCGCGGCGGGGCATTTCGCCGGCGGCGCCCACTTCCACAGCGCGTCGAGGACGAGCACCTGCATCAGCGTGCCGCGCGTCTGCAGCGGGTCGCTGACCGGCGTTCCCTGCGGAACCGCACCGGGCGTGCTGCAGACGACGTCGCGACCCTCACTCGCATAGAGCCGCGCGTCGGTCGCGGTCACGACCGGCCGGTAGAACGCGTCGTCGGATTCGATCGCGTGATAGAACGCGTCGACATACTGCCGCGCGATTCTGCGGCCGGCGTTGTCGAGCGACGCGCTCTCGAGCAGCCGGTACGCCTCGGCCTTCCGCTTCACGAACTCGGCGCGCGCGGCGTCGAGCTCCGAGCGTCCGAACAGCGTGCGCGTGCGCTGCACCTGCGCGAGCACCTCGGTTTCGGCCGCCGACTTCGACGGCGCGAACGCCGCGTTGAAGACGTCCTTGAACCACGGATGGTGGCCCGTCACGATGCCGGCGACGTCGAAGTCGTACATGATCGGCCGCGCCGTGCCGGACGACGAGGCCGCGACGTTCCACAGCGGATGACGTGCATCGCAGCGGTACGTGTCGTCCGGCGTCATCTTCAGGCACCAGTCGAAGTTGCCGATCAACGCCTCGGCGAACGCGAGGCGCGCGGTATCGGCGGCGGCGAATCTCGCTCGCGCGTTGCTGAACGCTCTCTCGTCGAGGCCGCGGTCGCCGCCGAAGCGTTTGATCGCGGCGTCGGTGTCCTCGACGATCATTGCCTGCCGGACGAGCGGCTGGTCCTGCGGCGGTGTCTGGCCCGGCTTCGGGTCGGTGTAGACGTAGGTGATCGCCGCCTGCCGCGCCTTCAGCGACGGCACGCCGAGCGTCTCGAGCAGCCTGTAGACGAATACCTCGCGCACCGGCGAGTGCTCGTTCGGCAGCCGCCCGAACTTGATCGTCACGCCGTCGTCGGCCGCCTCGCCGCAATGCGTGCCGATCCGGAGCGACGAGAGGCCGCCGAAGACCTCCGGCCGATTGCCGGCGGGAAACTGCACCCTGAGCTTCGGAAAGGGGCACTCGGTGTCGCGCCGGCTCGTGTTGCCGCGGAGGGTAATGCGGACGCCGTCGATGGTCGTGCGCTGCCCACCCGCCTCGTAGCTCAACGCGCCGGTGACGGCGTAGCTTTCGTCCGTGCGCGCGTGCTCGAACAACTCGTTGAACGGCGCTTTCAGCTGCAGCGGGACGACGTCGTAGCTCGAGAAGAACGACGATGCGGCAAGGGCGGCGACGGCGGCAACGCGCGCGAGCACGCCGCCAGTCGATTCAAGAGTCCGGCCACATGAACGGCAGAGGCAGCCCTGAAGGGCTGCGCTACTGATTCGGAGTTAGCGCTTCGGGACGCTCAGCGGCGGCGGCGTGCCGGCGCCGTCCGTGTGCAGCGCGCGGTTCAGCGCGCCGATCGTCTCCTGCGCGTCCTCGAACGCCCACTCGATCTGCCGCCGCTGATCGGCGGTCGGGAGGCCCGAGTAGCCTTCGATCGATCGCGACAGCGCGGCGGCCGCGTTGATCTGCGACGCGAGATCCGATTGCAGCGCGCGCAGCCGCCGCTCGGCCTCCGGCGCCTCGTCCTTTGCGTTCTTCGCCGACGCATCGACGTGCGCAAGCGCGCCCGCCGCGGCCGTGCGTCCAGCCGCCAGCGATTTCACGAGATCGTAGAGCGCGAGGAGCGCCGTCTGCCGCGCGCGCCGATCGCCGTCCGGAAAGACGACGCGCGGATCCGCGTCGACTTTGAGCTCGCCCTTGAACGTCTTCGGCTGCGCGCCGACCGTGACGGTATAGACGCCCGGCAGCACCAGCGGACCCGCAGGCGCGCCGGCAAGCGGCGCGACGAAGGTCGATCCCTCGCGCGACGGGCCCGGAATCGGCGGCTCGGCGCGCAGATCCCACGACACGCGGTTCAACCCCGTGCGCGCGGTGCCGCTGAGCGCGCGCACGAGCGTGCCGCGCGCGTCGGTGATCCGAATCGGGATCTCGTCGCGGCCGCCGGCGCGCAGGTAGTACTCGATCGTCGCGCTGAAATCGGGGTTGGGCGCGAAGTACTGGCCGGCGCCGAACCAGGCTTGGGGCGTGTAGACGCTCAGCAGGCGCGCGCGCGACGGCGCCACGAGGTAGCCGTCGCCGCCGAGCGTCTCGGGCGTGGCCGCCTCGAGCGCGGCGATGTTGTCGAGGACCCAGATGCCGCGGCCGTGTGTGCCGACGATCAGGTCGTTGTCGCGCGGGTGAACGAGAATATCGTCCACCGGCACTGTCGGCATGTTGAGGTTCAACGGCGCCCACGTCGCGCCGCCGTCGATCGACACGTGGATGCCGCGCTCGTGGCCGACGAAGAGCAGCCGCGGGTTGCGCGGGTGCTCGCGGATGCGGTGCACGCCGGCCGCCGGCAGTCCGGCCGCAATCGACCGCCAGCTCTGGCCGTAGTCGTCGCTGACGAGCACGTACGGCTGGTAGTCGTCGTCGAAGTGCCCGTCGAACGTGGCGTAGACGCGCGCGGCATGGTGGCGCGAGGGCAGGACGCTGCTGACGTAGGCGCCGGGCGGAACGCCGGCAAGCCGCGGGGTGAGGTTCGTCCACTTCTGCCCGCCGTCGCGCGTCACGAACAACTGGCCGTCGTCGCTGCCGGTGTAGAGGAGCTTCGCGTCGAGCGGCGACTCGCCGATCGTCGTCAGCGTCGAGAACGAGGTCTGGCCGTCGTGGCGCGACAGCGCGTGCTCCGGCACCGGCCCGCCCATCATCTGCAGCGCGTCGCGGTCGACGTGCGCGGTGAGATCCGGGCTGATCGGCTTCCACGTCGTGCCGCGATCGGCCGATCGGAAGAGGACGTTCGATCCGATGTAAATCACCTTCGGATCGAACGCGGACATCGCGATCGGCGTGTTCCAGTTCCACCGCTCGCGATCGCCGGCTGCCTCGCCGCGCGTCGCGCGGACGCCGCTTGTCGGACGCCGCACGAGCGGCGCCACCGCCTGCCGCTCGAGCGTCGTCAGGTTGACGCGGTTCGCCCGCCCTTCCTGCGATTCGATGAAGGCCGTGCGCGGATCGCTCGGATCGATGCGCGTGTAGAAGCCGTCGCCGCTTCCGATGTTGAACGCGTCGCGGTTCGAGATGCCGGTGCGCATGCGCGTCGCGCTCGGGACGCACCAGTGGCCGTTGTCCTGCAGCCCGCCGCAGATCACGTACGGGTCCTGCATGTCGGCGCTGATCTCGTAGAACTGCCCGATCGGCAGGTTGTCGCGGAACAGCCAGCTCTGGCCGCGGTCCCACGAGATCGACACGCCGCCGTCGCCGCCGACGATCAGATGATTCGGATCGTCGGGATCGATCCACAGCGCGTGATCCTCGGAGTGGACGGTGCTGAACACGTCGCGGAACGTGCGGCCGCCGTCGTCGGAGACGTAGAAGCCGCGGTTCGATCCGAGAAGATAGACGCGGTTGCGATCCTTCGGGTCGGTGCGGATCTGGCTGTAGTACATCGGCCGCGGGTTCAGCGACGACCAGGCCTCCCACGTGTCGCCGCCGTCGCGGCTGCGGTACACGCCGCTGTCGCGCCCCGCCGCTTCCACCACCGCGAAGACGAGGCGCGGATCGCCGCGGAAGATGTCGAGGCCGATTCGCCCTTTGTCGCCGGACGGCAGACCGGTCGTCAGCTTCGTCCACGTCGTGCCGCCGTCGCGCGTGCGATAGATCCCGCTGCCGGGGCCGCCGCCGTTGAAGCCCCACGCCTTGCGCTGCCGCTGGTAGGTCGCGGCGAACAGCGTCTGCGGATCGCGCGGATCGATCGCGAGATCGGTCGCGCCCGTCTGCTCGTCGACGTACAGCACGCGCTGCCACGTGCGGCCGCCGTCGATCGTCCGGAAGACGCCGCGCTCCGGATTCGATCCCCACAAGTGTCCGACGGCGGCGACGTACACGACGTCCGCGTTCGTCGGATGGACGACGATCCGTCCGATGTGGCGCGTGTCGCGAAGCCCGGCCGGCTGCCACGTCTGCCCGGCATCCATCGACTTGTAGACGCCGTCGCCCCACGACGAGCTCTGACGATTGTTCGCCTCGCCCGTCCCGGCCCAGACGATGGCGGGATTCGACGGCGAGACGGCGATCGCGCCGATCGACATCATCGCGTCGACGCGATCGAAGATCGGCGACCACGACGTGCCCTGATTCGCGCTCCTGAATACGCCGCCGGCGGCCGTCGCGACGTAGATCGCGTCGGGCCGGCCCGCCGCGCGCGCGACCGCGAAGTCGTCGACCCGGCCGCCAGTCGTCGCCGGGCCGAGGCTGCGCCAACGGAGCGCGCTGAAGAGCGCAGGATCGAAAGCCGCGACAGGGGCGTCGAGGCGCCAGGCCGTCGCGGCTGCAGATATCAGCAGGAGAACAATCGAGGCCGGAATGACTCCACGGACGTAGCGCATCCGCGAAGTATACGGGCGGCAAAAGGGATTAGGGACCAATCCCTAATCCCCAATCCCCAACTTAACCTGGTTCCAACCTGGTTTTAACCTGGTTTTAACCTGGTTCTAACCTGGTTCTAACCTGGTTCCGAATTACCGGACGCCGCCGTGGCCGATGCACGCCGTCGTCCGCGTGCGGCCGACGTGCACGCGTCCGTCGTGGCACACCGCGCGGACCGACCGGTGCGACGTGCGGCGCACCGCGCGTCTCGTACGATGCGTGCTGCGGCGAACCTTGTGATCGACCTCGCTGGCGACGTGCTTCACGCCGCGATCCACTTTGTGCACGATTTCCGGCGGGCTCGGCGGTTGCGCGAACACGCCGGGCGCCCCGACCGCGAGCGCTGTCGCCGCCGCCGCCGCCGCGATCAGTCTGCGAAACATGGCCCCTCCTTCGTCCTCGAGTATTGCCATCAAGTTCCGTTCCGCCCACTGACGCGCGTCGGCCTCTTTTTTGCTCCCGCCTGAATCCATGCGCTGGACACCTGGAGATCGCGGCGACATCGAGGACATGCGCGGCCGTTCCGGCTTCGGCGGCACGGCCGTGCCGCTCGGGCTCGGCGGTTTCATCGTGCTGCTGCTGCTCAGTTGGGTGAGCGGCACGAACCTCTTCACGCTGCTCGGCACCGATACGAACGCGCCCACGGGAAGCGCCGGCACGACGGGGCAGGTACAGACGTCGCCGGCCGAGGAGCGGCGCGTGGACTTCGTCAACGCGGTGACGAAGGACGCGCAGGACATGTGGGCGGAGAAGCTCGGCGGCCGCTACGAGCGCACGCGCGTGGTGCTGTTCCGCGACGCGATCGAGTCGGCGTGCGGCCTCGCGCAGTCGGCGACCGGGCCGTTCTATTGCCCACCCGATCGCAAGGTCTATCTCGACCTCGGGTTCTTCGACGAGCTCTCGCAGCGCTTCGGCGCGCCGGGCGATTTCGCGCAGGCGTACGTCATCACGCACGAGCTCGGGCACCACGTGCAGAACCTCCTCGGCCTGAGCGAGCGCGCCGCCGAGGATCGCCGCGCCGGACCGCACAGCGCGTCCGTCGCGCTGGAACTGCAGGCCGACTGCTTCGCGGGAATCTGGGGCCATGCGGCGTCGGAGCGCGGACGATTTCAGGCGGGCCACGTCGAGCTCGATCCGGGCGATGCGGAGGAGGCGGTGCGCGCGGCCGGCGCGATCGGCGACGACCGGCTGCAGCAGATGACGGCGGGGCGTGTGATGCCCGACCGCTTCACGCACGGCACGTCGGCGCAGCGCGTCGCCGCGTTCACGCGCGGGATGGAGTCGGGCGACCCGCGCGCCTGCACGTCGTCAGGGATGACGACGCGCTGAGAGCGCGGCGCGGACCTGCTCGGTGGCCCTGCGCTGCCGCTCGATGTTCACGCGCGCGCGGTCGCGCGTGGCGTCCACGTGTCTTTGGATCGCTTGAAGACGCTCGGCGTTGCTGCCGTAATGGTGGTTCCACGGCAGATCGGGAAAGATCTCGAACAGATCGTTCGTGTGCCTGCGCTTCGCCACGCGTTCAGTGTAACGCAGCCTTCAGCGTCGTCCGCCGGCCGCGGCGCGCGGCACGACGGACCGGATCGCCGTTCGATGCGCATCGTCCATCGCGGCCTCGAACCGCTCGAGCACGGCGCGGCGGTGGCTCTGCGTGTGCAGCTTGAGGTAGTCCGACCTGAGCCGCACCTGATCGGGCGAGCGCCACGACGCCGCGCGGCGGCGCAGATGCCAGGCGTAGAGCGCACGGCACACGCGTTCGACGAGCGGCGACGGAAGGTTCAACGCGAGCTCGAGCGAGGCTTTCACCAGCGCGAGGCCGCGCCCGCCGACGTCGATCCGCACGGGCGCCGCCGTCTCGGGCAGCGCGTTCGGGTAAACGCGCGCGACGAACGCGTTCGCCACGAGGAATCGCGCGAGCGTGTCCGCGCCGATGAGCGGCCGCAGGTGAATCGCCTGGTTCGCGGCGAAGAGATCCTGCTGATCGAGCGCCAGATGCGAATCGGCGAGCACGAAGTTCGCGCAGACGACGCGGCGGCGCTGCAGCAGCTTGGCGAGCAGCAGGAGCGCGACGGTCACCATCCAGACACGCGGCCCCTTCGTGATCACGAACAGATCGAGGTCGCCGTCGGGCTCGAGGTTCATGTGCGCGACGCTGCCCGAGAGCGCGACGAGCCGCGTGTAGGGCAGCGCGCAGATCAGCCGCAGCAGCCGCTCGTGGCGCGCCAGGAACTCGCGGCTGCGCGCCTCGCGCCGCGCGCGCTCGGCGACGAGATCGCATCGTCCCGCTGGAAAGAAGAAGCCGTCGCGATACTCGATCATCCGCTGCAGCGTCTCGCTGCCGTCGTACACCGCGAGGATCTCCTCAGGCGTCTGGTCGGACTCGATGAGCGTGCGGTGCAGCTGATCGAGCGTGAGCGGATAGTCGAAGAGCGACGCGTACACGACGCTGCGGGCGATCGCATGCTCGCGGGTGGTCATGGTCATCCCGTGGTTGCCGATTCCGCGATCGCGTTCCCGGTGTGGAAACTGCGCCGTACGCGGCCGCGCGCGGTCCACAGCGCAACGGCGCAGCCGCTCGTGAGAAACCCTTCCGTCGCCACCGTCGCCCACGCCGCGCCGTCGATCGACATCTCCGGCACGAGCCGCGCGTTGACCGCGAGGTTGACGACGAGCGCCGTCCCGCAGAGCATGGCGAACGCGCGCTGGCCGTCCCATCCCACGAGCTGGTGCGTGAGCGCCATGTTGAGCGACATCAGCGGAAACGCCAGCAGCAGAATCCTGAACGCGGGCACCGCAGCGGCGTAGTGCGGCGAGTAAATCGCCGGCACCAGCGTGCCCGCCGCGAGCCACAGCGCCGCGGCCATCGCGACGGCGACTCCCGTCAGCGGCGCCGCGACGCGCGCGAGCGGACCGAGCGTCGCCGCGCGGCACAACGACGGCAGCATCACCGCCATCGCCGCCGCGGGCACGAGGCGCAGCGCTTCGACGAGGCGATAGACGGCGTTGTAGAGGCCGACCGCTTCGGTCCCCACCCAGATCTGCACCAGCACCACGTCCACGCGGAAGTAGATCGCCGACAGCACGATGCCGGCGCCGATCGGCCACACGTCGCGCCTGAACGCGCGCGGCAGCGGCTCGCTGCCGGCCGCCGCGGGGCGCGCGCCGGCGAGGCGCGCCTGCGTTCGCGCGATGCGGAGGCTGACGGCGAGCGTCGCGGCCACCGGCACGAGCATCGCGATCGCGAGCGTCGTCACGTCGGGCCGCCACAGGAGCGCCGCCGCGCCGAAGACGAGCGTCCCCGCGCGCTGCGCGAGCGTGAGGGTCGATTCGACGTCGCTGCGCGAGAGACCTCGATAGAAATAGTGCAGGAATTCGACGAGCCCGCTGCACACGTAGACGAGCGCGAACAGGATCACCGGCGCGGCGTACGGCCGCAGCGGCGCCGCCGCGAACGCCGCGATCGCCACGACGGCGAGTGCGCCCGCGGCCGTCGCCCAGCGCACGCGCAGCCACGAGCGCAGCACGCTCGCCGCCGTCTCCGGGCGCCGCGCGACGACGCGTGCGACGTGCAGCTGGATGCCGAAATCGGTGGCGACCGCCGCCATCCAGCCGAGCGTCGATCCAAGCGAGAAGATCCCGAACGCTTCCGCGGTCAGCCTGCGCGCCGCGAGGACCGTGACGACGAACAGCGAGCCCTTCGCCGCGAGATCCGCAAAGGTCTTGTAAGCGATCAGCAGCGCGCTCGGTAGTTTCGGGTTTCGAAACGATCTTTCGTCCACCGTAAGCGACGCCGCTCCTTCTCCGGCGTGGTCGCGAGGCGTTCGACGCATATGCAGCAGGCGTGCCTTGCGTTCGCCGCACTGCACGCCGTGGCAAGGATCTTGGAGTCCGCAATCCTCAATCGCAATCCGCAGTCCGCAACCCGCAATGGATAGCTTCACGCTGTTTGCCGGCGTGGCCCTGCTGACGCTTGCAGCGCCGTTCGAGCTGACCGAGCCGCTCGTGCGCCTGCCGCGCCAGTCGGTCACGAGTCTCGAGACGGCGGTGCTCGCCGCCTTCGTCGCCTGGGCCGTCGTGGTGCTGCGGACCCGCGTCGTCCCAGAGTGGCGCACGCCGCTCACCGCTCCGTGGGTGGCCCTCCTTGCCGCCCTGCTCGTCGCCTCCCTGGCGTCGCCCGTCTCGCGCGCGAACGCCCTTCACATGACCGGACGCCTGACGGCGGCGTTCGGCATCTACCTCCTCACCGTCAACGGCGTGACGACGCGCGCGCGGCTGCGCGGCGTGCTGACGCTCGCGGTGGCCGTCGGCCTCGTCGTCAGCGTGCTCGCGCTGCTCGAGTATCTCGGCGTTCAGCCTGTCGTCGCGTGGCTGAAGGCGTTTCGTCCCGACGTCGCGACGATCGGCGCGCACGTGCGCGCGGGCGGCCCGCTGCAGTATCCGACGATCGCCTCGATGTATCTCGAGGTCGTCTTCGCGTTCGGCCTCGGCGTCCTCCTCGCGCAGATCGACGCGCGGCATTGGATCGCGGCCGGCGCAATCTTCGCCGCGCTCATGGTCGTCGCCGAGGGGATCACGGTCACCTTCACGCGCGCAGGCCTATTGACCATGGGCGCGAGCCTGGCGCTCGCGATCGTGATGCGCATCGGCGCGCGCGGCGCCGACGCGGGCGCCCGTCTCGTCGGCGCGCTCGCGATCGTCGTCGCGGCGCTCGTCGTCTCGTCGCGCTCGGCGCAGTCGCTGTGGCTGCGGCTGACGACCGAGGGGCAGGCGTCGTGGTATCGCGCGGCGATCGCCGCGCCGCCCGACGTCGATCTCTCCGCCGGACAGCTGGAGCTCGTGCCGCTCGCCGTCACCAACACCGGGCGGCTCGCGTGGGATTCGAGCGACGATCCGCCGATCGTCCTGTCGTACCACTGGCTGCCCGCCGACGGCGATCGGTTCGTGAGCTTCGAAGGCGCGCGCACCGACTTCGCGGATCGCGTCGAGCCGGGCACCACCGCGGTCGTCAACGCGCGCGTCGTCGCGCCCCGTGAGCCGGGACGGTATCGCCTCGAGTGGGATCTCGTGCAGGAAGGGCGGCTGTGGTTCAGCACCGAGCCGGGCGCGGTGCGCCGCATGTCGCGCGCCGTGGTCGCGGGCCAGGCCGGCCACGCCGCCGTCCAGACGTTCCCGCCGCCGAAGCCGACTTTCCGTCCCGGCCGCCTCGAGCTGTGGCGCGCCGCCGTGCGCATCGTTGCGGCGCACCCGCTCCTCGGCATCGGTCCGGACAACTATCGACTCGCGTACGGCCGCTACGCGGGCATCGCGTCGGCCGACCCGCGGACGCACAGCAACAACATGTACCTGGAGGTGCTGACGGGCGGCGGCGTCCTCGCGGGCGCGGCGTTCGCGTGGCTCCTATGGCGCGCGGCGGCGTCGGTCGGCGCGGCGCTGCGCGCGGCGGCGGAGCGCGGCGGCGCCGCCGCGATCGGCGTCGCGGCGGCGGCCATCGCCATCGCGGTGCACGCGACGGTCGACTCGTTCCTCAGCTTCGCGCCGACCTACGTGCTGTTCTCGCTGACCCTTGGCTGCGCTGTCGCGTGCGCGCGCGGCGTGGAGACCGGGCTCGATGCGCATTGCATTTGACGGCACCGCGCTCCGGCCCCGCCGCACCGGCGTCGGCTATTACAGCGAGCACCTGCTGCACCACCTCGCGCGCGCGGCGTCCGACGACGAGCTGATCGTCGTGTCGAACCGCGCGATCGACACGACGGCGCCGCTGCCGGCGCGCGTGCGCGTCGCGACGCCGCGCCGTCGCGTGCCGCGGCTCGTCTGGATGCAAACGCTCGCGGCGACGATGCTGCGGCAGGTGGACGCAGACGTCGTCCATTTCACGAACGGCATGCTGCCGCTGTTGTCGCCGACGCCGACGGTCGTGACGATTCACGACATGAGCCTGCGGCTGTATCCGCGCTATCACCCGGCGCGCCGCGTGCTGCTGAACCGGCCGCTCGTCGACCTCGCCGCGCGCCGCGCCGACGCGATCATCACGCCGTCGGAGAGCGCCAAGCGCGACATCGTCGCCGTGTACGACGTCGATCCGTCGCGCGTGCACGTCGTGTACGAAGCCGCGGCGCCGTCGTTCCGCCGCGTCGTCGATCCGGCGGAGCTCGAGCGCGTGCGGCGCCGCTATCACCTCGACGACCGCATCATCCTCTACGTCGGCACGATCGAGCCGCGGAAGAACCTGCCGACGCTGATCGCCGCGTTCGCGGCGGAGCGGCGGGCCGGCCGGCTGCGTCATCAGCTCGTGTGCGTCGGCCCGTATGGCTGGCTGTCGCGCGGCATCGAGGAACAGATCGCGCGCGCGAACGTCGCGCATGCGATCAACTTCACCGGCTACGTGCCGTTCGAGGATCTGCCGGCGATCTACAGCCTCGCGGAGGTCTTCGTCTACCCGTCGATGTACGAGGGCTTCGGGCTGCCGGTGATCGAGGCGATGGCGTGCGGCGTGCCGGTCGTCACCGGCGGCGCCGGCGCGCTCGCGGAGATCGGCGGTGGCGCCGTCGAGCGGATCGATCGAATGGAGGTCGACGCGCTGGGCCGCGCGATGGTCGCGCTCGCCGAGAGCCGCGACCGCCGCGAGGCGCTCGCCGCGGCCGGCCTCGAGCGGGCGGCGCGCTTCTCGTGGGACCGCGCGGCGCGCGAGAGCCTGGAGATCTACAGAGACACAGCAGCCGCGCGGACCGTTCGCGTGGCGCGGCGGCCGGCGGCGGCGCTCGCGCGCGCGGCCGATGCCGCGGCGTCGATCGCTTCGGGTGCGCGCGCCGCTCGAGTCGAGACGGCGCCGCCCGCCGGACCCGCGGTCGACGTCCTCTTCGGCCAGGCGTACTTCCTGCGGTTCGATCCCAAGCTCTGGGAAGCGCAGCAGCCGTACGCGCCGCTCGGCGCCTTGTACGCCGCGGCGTGCGTCCGCGACGCGGGCTACGACGTCGCGCTCTTCGACGCGATGCTCGCCTCGTCGGAGCAGGAGTGGACCGCCGCGCTCGATCGGCGGCGGCCGCGCTTCGCGGTGATCTACGAGGACAATTTCAACTACCTGAGCAAGATGTGCCTGCTGCGCATGCGGCAGGCGGCGCTGACGATGATCGACGCGGCGCGCGCGCGCGGCATCATGACGATCGTCGCCGGCGCCGACGCGACGGATCATCCATCCACCTATCTCGATCGCGGCGCCGACGTCGTCATCGCGGGCGAGGGCGAGGTGACGCTCGTCGAGCTGCTCGACGCGTTGTCGGGCCGGCGGACGGGCGGCCGGCGCGCGGCGTCGCCTGAGGCCGGCTGGCGCGGCGATCTGAAGGACATCGACGGCCTCTGGCTGCGCGGCGGAGACGGCGCGATCGTGCGCACGCGCCCGCGCACGATCATCCGCGCGCTCGACGCGCTGCCGTTCCCAGCCTGGGACCTCGTCGACGTCGATCGCTACCGCGCGATCTGGCGCTCGCACCACGGCTACTTCTCGATGAATCTCGTCACGACGCGCGGCTGCCCGTACCACTGCAACTGGTGCGCGAAGCCGATCTACGGCCAGCGCTACACCGCGCGCTCGCCCGAGCACGTCGTCGCCGAGATGGCGTGGCTGAAAGAGACGTGCCGGCCCGATCACCTCTGGATGGCCGACGACATCTTCGGCCTGAAGCCCGGATGGATCGAGCGGTTCGCCGCGCTCGTGCGCGAGCGCGACGCGCTGATCCCGTTCAAGTGTCTGCTGCGCGCCGATCAGGTGACCGGCGCGGTCGCGCGCGCGCTGCGCGCCGCCGGCTGCCGCACGGCGTGGCTCGGCGCGGAGTCGGGTTCGCAGCGCATCCTCGACGCGATGGAGAAGGGGACGCGCGTCGAGCAGATCGCCGGCGCGACGCGCCTGCTGCGCGACGCGGGCATCGAGGTCGGCTTCTTCCTCCAGTTCGGCTATCCGGGTGAGATGCGCGAGGACATCGACCGCACGCTCGAGATGGTGCGCGCGTGCGCGCCGGACGACATCGGCGTGTCGATCTCCTATCCGCTGCCGGGCACGACGTTCTACCAGCGCGTGCAGGCGCAGCTCGGGCAGAAGCAGAACTGGGTGGACTCGAACGATCTCGCGATGATGTACCACGCGGCGTACGTCCCCGATTTCTATCGCGCGCTGCACGCGCTGGTGCACGCGGAGTTCCGCGCGCGGCGCGCCGCGGCCGCCCTCGCCCGCGTCGTCGCGCGGCCGTGGACGATCGGCCGCGCCCACGCGCGCGCCGCGCTGCACGCCGTATATCACGCGGTGCAGGCGTCGCGCTTCCGCCGACGCCTCGGCCGCCTGGAGCGCCTCACGGCCGCGGCCGCGCCGACACGGCTCATTCCGCTCTTGACGCCGCAGGCGGCCGCCGTCCCGACCGATCAGGCGTCGCTGAAGTAGATCGATGCGCACCGCCCATCTCGCCCCGCGCGCGCTGACGACGGCGGCGCTCGTGCGCCTGGGGCGGATGACGAACCGCACGTTCGTGCTGCCGCTCGTGGTCTTCTTCCCGACGAGCCGCTGCAACAGCCGGTGCATGTCGTGCGACTGGTGGAAGCAGAGCGGCGCCGACGACCTGACGATCGACGAGATTGGCGCGCTCGCGCGCGCGCTGCCGGCGCTCGGCACGCGCGTGGTCGTCTTCTCGGGCGGCGAGCCGCTCCTGCGCCCCGACGTGTTCGACGCCGCGGAGGCGTTCGCCGCCGAGGGGATCGCGCTGCACCTGCTGACCAGCGGCGTGCTGCTGGAGCGGTTCGCCGATCGCGTCGCGCGCCACTTCGCGCGCGTCTGCGTGTCGCTCGACGCGGCCGACGATCGGCTGTACGAGCGCATCCGCGGCATCAACGCGCTCGGGACGCTGGCGCGCGGCGTCGCGCGGCTGCGGTGCGTCGGCCCCGGCATTCCAATCACGGCGCGCGCGACGCTGCACCGCGCGAACTTCCGCGAGCTGCCGCGGCTCATCGATCGCGCGAAGGCGATCGGCCTCGACGCCATCTCGTTCCTGCCGGCCGACGTGTCCTCGCGCGCGTTCGGCCGCGCCGACGCGCCGGACGCCGCGGGGCTCGCGCTCTCCGGCGACGAGGTGCGCGAGTTCGAGCGCACGGTGGAGCGGACGATTGCGGCGTACGCCGGCGATTTCGAGTCGGGATTCGTCAGCGAGTCGCCCGATCGGCTGCGGCGGCTGCCGCGCTACTACGCGGCCCTCGACGGATCGGCGGCGTTTCCGCGCGTGGCGTGCAGCGCGCCGTGGGTCTCGGTGGTCGTCGAGGCGAACGGCGCCGTGCGGCCGTGCTTCTTCCACGAACCGGTCGGCAACATCCGGGAGGCGCCGCTGGGGTCGATCGTCGGCGCGAACCTGCGCCGGTTCCGCGAGGCGCTCGACGTCGGCGCCAACCCCGTGTGCGTGCGCTGCGTTTGCTCGCTCAACACATCGTGGAGGAGCGCACCGTGGACGTGATGCTCACACGAGCCCTGCTCGACACGCAGCAGGCCTTCGACGGCGTCGCCGCGGCGTACGACCGGTCGAACGCCGACAACCCGACGTTGTGCGACATGCGCGCGCGCGCGTGGGCCGCCGTGGACGCGTACGTGCCGGCGCGGGCGCGCATCCTCGATCTCGGCTGCGGCCCCGGCGCCGACGCGGCGCGCTTCGCGGCGCAGGGCCATCGTGTCACCGCGATCGACTGGTCGCCGGCGATGGTCGAGGAGGCGCGGCGGCGGATCCGCTCGGCCGGCGTCGCCGATCGCGTGGACGTCCATCATCTCGGCATCCACGAGATTGGCAGCCTCACGCCGAGCTTCGCGCAGTTCGACGCCGCGTACTCGAACTTCGGCCCGCTCAACTGCGTCGCGCGGCCGCACGCGGCGGCGCACATGATCGCGGATCGCGTGCGGCCGGGCGGCGTGCTCATCGCGTCGGTGATCGGCCGCGTCTGCCCGTGGGAGATCGCCGTGCACGCCGGACGCGGGCAGTTCGCGCGCGCCCTCGTCCGCTTCAACCGCGGGCTCGTGCCGGTGCCGCTCGAGGGGCGCACCGTGTGGACGCGCTACTACACGCCGCGCGAGTTCACGCAGATCTACACGCTCGCCGGGTTCCGCCGCATCGCGCTGCGCACGCTCGGGCTCGTCGTCCCGCCGCCGTACCTGCAGGGGTTCGCCGGCCGGCACGTGCCGCTCGTCGCGACGCTGCAGCGGATCGAGGACGCCGTCGGCGCGTGGCCCGGCATGCGCGCCTGGGGCGATCACTTCCTGATCGTCATGCGGAAGGAGGCGTGAGGGCCGTGTGGCTGCCCCGCTTCGCGTGTCCCGAGTGCGCCGGCGACGTCATCGGCGCGGCCGAAGACGGCGGCGTGGTGTGCATGCCGTGCGCGCGCCTGTTCTCGATCCGCGGCGGCGTCTGGCGGTTTCTCGCCGACGAGCGGCACGCGCGCCTCGAGCCGTTCCTCCGTCAGTACCGCGCCGTGCGCGCGAAGGAAGGCCGTCGAACCGCCGCCGCCGACTACTACCGGCGTCTGCCGACCGTGCCGCCCGACGATCCGCGCGCGGCCGACTGGCAGATTCGCCGCGAGACGTACCACCACCTGCTCGGACACGTGCTCGCCGCCGGCCCGCTGCCGCTGCACGTGCTCGATCTCGGCGCCGGCAGCGGATGGCTCTCGCACCGGCTGTCCGCGCTCGGGCATCGGGCGGTCGCGGTGGACGTGCTCGACGACGACGTGGACGGGCTCGGCGCGGCGCGCCATTACGAGACGGCGTTTCCGGTCGTGCAGGCCGATTTCGACGCGCTCCCGTTCGCGCCGGCGCAGTTCGACCTCGTCGTCTTCAACGGGTCGCTGCACTACGCGGCCGACATGGCGGCGACGCTCGAGCGCGCGCACCGGATGCTGGCGCCGGGCGGCGCACTCGTCGTGATGGACTCGCCGATGTTCCGCGCGGATCGCGACGGATCGCTCATGGTCCGCGACGCGCTGTACCGCTTCGTGTCGGTGTGCGGCGTGGCCGATGCGGCGGCGCAGGGAATCGGCTACCTGACGTTCGCGACGCTCGCGACGATTGCCGAGCGGCTGCAGCTGCGGCCGGAGTTCGTGCCGTCGCGCGGATCGCTCGGGTGGCGTCTGCGCCGCAGCCTCGCGCGCGTGCGCCTGCGCCGCGCGCCGGCGGCGTTCGGGTTGTGGGTGGCGCGATGATCGTCCTCTTCAACCCGCAGTCGACGTCGCCCGGCAAGCGTCCGCTGCCGCTGTCGCTGCTGTCGCTCGCCGCCGTGCTCGACGAGCGCGGCGACTCGTGGGCGCTCGTCGACGGCAACGTCGTGGCCGATCCGGCCGCCGAGATCGTCGCGCGGCTGTCGGCCGTGCCGCGATCGCTCGCGCCGCTGCTCGCGGTCACCGTGATGCCGGGGCCGCAGCTCACGCAGGCGGTGGAGGTCTGCCGCCGCGTGAAGGCGGCGCTGCCGCACGTGCCCATCGTGTGGGGCGGCTATTTCCCGACGCAGCACACGCAGGCCGTCCTGCGCGCGCCGTACGTAGACTTCGTCGTGCGCGCGCAGGGCGAGCGCGCGCTGGCGCAGCTCGTCGACGTCCTGCGCGGCGGCGGGATCCTCAACGCGGTCGGCGGCCTCTCGTGGAAGGCCGGCGGCGACGTCGTCGACAACCCGGTGCAGCCGCTGCCGTCGCTCGACGATCTGCCCGACCTGCCGTACCACCGCGTGCCGATGGAGCGCTACATCCAGCCGAACTATCTCGGGCGGCGGACCACGGCGCACAACTCGTCGTTCGGCTGCCCGTTCGCGTGCAGCTTCTGCGCGGTCGTGGCGATGGCGAACCGGCGGTGGATGGGGCAGTCGCCGGCGCGCGTCGAGCGCGTGGTGCGGCATCTCGTCTCCACCTACGGCGTCGACGGCGTGCAGATGCACGACATGGACTTCTTCATCTCCGAAGCGCGCGTCGCCGACATCGCCGATCGGATTGCCGATCTCGGCGTGAGCTGGTGGGCGCTCGGCCGCGTCGACACGCTGATGCACTACAGCGACGCGACGTGGCGCGCGATGGCGCGTTCGGGCCTGAAGATGCTGTTCTCCGGCGCGGAGGCGGCGAGCGACGCGGCGCTTGCACGGATGAACAAGGGCGGCAAGGCGTCGGCGTCGCTCACGCTGGAGCTCGCGCGCCGCATGCGCGCCTTCGGCGTCGTGCCGGAGTTCTCGTTCGTGCTCGGCAGCCCGCCGGATCCGCTCGGCGACGTCGCCGCGACGTTCGCGTTCATCCGCCGCATCAAGCGCATCAACCCCGCGGCGGAAATCATCCTCTACTCCTACACGCCGGTGCCGCTCGACGGCGGACTGTACGACGAAGCCAAGCGCCGCGGCTTCGCGTTCCCGGAGACGCTCGACGAATGGGTGTCGCCGACGTGGCAGCAGCTCGCGCTGCGCCGCGGCGAAGGGCTGCCGTGGCTCGATCGTGAAGTCCGCCGCCGCATCCGCAATTTCGAGCGCGTGGTCAACGCGTTCTACCCGACGACGACCGACGTGACGCTCACCCCGTGGCGCCGCGGGCTGCTGAAGCTCGCGAGCGGCTGGCGCTACGCGCTGCAGTGGTACGGCGCGCCGTACGAGCTGCGCGCGCTCCATCACCTGATTCGCTACCAGCGCCCGGAGACCACGGGATTCTGATGAGCACGACGCTCGATCCGCGAGCGGCGTACGACCTGTGGGCGCCGACGTATCCCGCGGTGGCGCACAACCCTCTGATGCGGATCGAGCAGTCGGTGGTCGAGCCGCTGCTCGCCGGGGCGCCCGCGCTGCGCGCGCTCGACGTCGGCACGGGGTCCGGACGCTACCTGCCGGTGCTCCGCGCCGGCGGCGCGCGCGTGGTGGTGGGCGTCGACTTCTCGATCGCGATGCTGACGCGCGGCGCGCGCACCGGCCGCGTCTGCGCCGACGCGTATCGTCTGCCGTTTCGCGGATCGGCGTTCGATCTCGTGAACGCGTCGCTGATGATCGGCGACGTCGGCGATCTGGCGGCGTGGGCTCGCGAGATGGCGCGCGTGCTCGCGATCGGCGGGCATCTCGTCTACTCCGATTTCCACCCGTCGTGGACGCGGCACGGCTGGAGCCGGACGTTCCGCACGCGCGACGGCGCGCTGCACGACGTGTCGTTTCATCCGCACGCCGTTGCCGATCACCTCGCGGCGCTCGACGCGGCGCGGCTGCGCGTCGCCGCCATTCGCGAACCGCGCTTCGAGGACGACTCCGATCCGCAGGTGAAGGCGTTTCAGCAGCGGTGGGGCAATCCGCCCGTCGTCGTCGTCGTGCACGCGACGAGGCAGCGATGATCTGGGCGCAGCCGGTGTCGATCGTCAACGCGCGCGTCGTCGTCGAGGACGGCGGCGTGGCCGAGTCGGTGCGCTTCTCGACGCGCGTCCTCGGGATCGGCGGCGCGCCGCGCCACGGCGACACGGTCATCGACGCCGCCGGCGCGGTCGTCCTGCCCGGGCTGATCAACGCACACGATCATCTCGAGCTCAATCACTACGGGCAGTTGAAGGGACGCGATCGGTACGTCAACGCGGGCGAGTGGATCGACGATCTGCGGCCGCGGCTCTCCGGGGACGAGGCGATTCGACGGGGCCGTGCGCACCCGCTCGGCGAGCGGCTCTTCGTCGGCGCGCTCAAGAACCTGCTCGCCGGCGTCACGATGGTCGCGCACCACAACCCGTTCTACGCGGAGCTGCGGCGGACGGTGCCGATTCGCGTCGTCCGGCGCTACGGCTGGGCGCATTCGTTCGAGCTGGAGCGGCAGCCGGCGGGCGCTCGCGGCGAGCCGGGCGGCGACATCGCCGCGCGGTGGCGCGCGACGCCGGCCGACGCGCCGTTCATGGTGCACCTCGCGGAAGGCGTGGACGCGGCGGCGTGCGGCGAGCTGGCGCGGCTCGAAGCGCTCGGCTGCCTGCAGCCGAACACGGTGCTCGTGCACGGCGTCGCGATCGACGACGTCGGCTGGCAGCGCGTCGCGCGCGCGGGCGCCGGGATGGTGTGGTGTCCTTCGTCGAACGTCTTCCTCTTCGGCAGGACGCCGAACGTCCGCGCGCTCCTCGATCGCAACGGCGGCGCGCCGCGCATCGCGCTCGGCACCGACTCGCGCATCACCGGGTCGCGCGATCTGCTCGACGAGCTTCGCGCGGCGCGCGCCGCGGCGACGGTAACGGCGGAGGAGCTCTTCGCGATGGTGACGCGCAGCGCAGCGTCGCTGCTGCGGCAGCCGCGTTCCGGCAGGATTGCGGTGGGGCTGCCCGTCGACCTGACGATGATCGCGGCAAACGGCGGCGCGCCGCTCGAGGCGCTGCTCGCGGCGACGCGGCGCGACGTGCGGCTCGTCGTCGTCGACGGCCGGCCGCTGGTCGCCGATCCGGATCTCGTGCCGGTCTTCGAGGCGCGCCGCGTCACGCCGCGTCCGATGCGCGTCGACGATGCGGCGAAGATCGGAGAGTCGGGGCTCGTGCGGCGAATCGCCGGATGTCCGATCGCCGAGCCCGGAGTCTCGGCGGCGTGAGCGCGGGACGAACGACGGCGCTCGCGCGCGTCGCGGAGCTGAGCGCGGCGTTCGTCTGCTCGAACCTCGCGCGCGCGGGGATCGGCTTCGCGCTGACGCTCGTCCTCGGCCGCGGCCTCGGCGCCGCGCGCTTCGGCGGCTGGATGCTCTGCACGACATGGGCGGCGACGCTGACGTTCACCGCGGACCTCGGCTTCGGCGTCCTGCTGACGCGCGACGGCGCGCGCCCCGGCACGCAGCCGGCGGTGCTCCTCGCCTCGTCGCTCGCGCTGCGTCTGGCGCTCGCCGTGCCGCTGGCGCTCGCGCTCAGCGCGGCCGCGCCGCGGCTCGCGTCCGACGACGAATTGATCCGCGGCCTGCGCGCCGCATCGCTGCTCGGCGTCGCCGGCGCCGCGTACGGCTGCTTCGGCGCGCTCCTGCGATCGCAGCCGCGCTGGCTGGCGCGCGTGCTCGGCGCGGAGACGGCATGGCTTGCGGCGCAGGTCGCCGCGTCGTGGTGGACGCTCGAGGCCGGCGGCGGCATCGTGCGGCTGCTCGGGGTCGCCGTTGCCGTCCAGGCCGCGCAGATCGCGACGGCGCTCGCGCTGTGGCGTCCGGTGTTCGGCGCCGGCGCCGCGTCGCCGCGCGAGGTGCGCGCGGCGCTCGTGCCAACGCTCCGCCGCGCGCTGCCGTTCGCGGCGTCGGGCCTCGTCGCAAACCTGCAGGCGCGCATCGCACCGCTGATGCTCGGCTACCTTGCCGCGCCGGTGGAGCTCGGGTGGTTCACCGCGGCGTCGCGCGTGGGCCGCGTCGCACGGCTCGCGCCGCAGGCGATCTTCGCCGGCGCGCTGCCGGTGCTGTCCCAGGAGTACGCGCGCGATCGCGGCGAGGCGCGGCGCGTGTCGCGCACGCTCGATCGCGCGATCGCGGCCGCGGCCGCGTGCGCCGTCGTCGCGAGCCTGCTGTTCGCCGCGCCGCTGATGCGGCTCGTCTTCGGCGCCTCGTTCGCGCCCGCCGCGCGTCCGTTGATGTGGGTGGCGATCGGCCTCGTGCCGTCGCTGAGCAACTCGTCGCGGAGAATCTTCCTGTACGCCGCGGGCGCCGAGTCGGTCGTCGTGAGGTGGAGCGCGCTTGCGGTCGTCCTCGAAGCGGCCGTCGGCGCGGCGCTGATTCCAGCGCTCGGCAGCGTCGGCGCGGCGATCAGCATGGCCGTCGCCGAGGCAGCGATCCTGATGCCGCTGCGCAAAGAGAGCGGCTCGCCCGTCGAAAGCCCCGAGCTCGCCGTCGTCAATTAAGAATTGAGAATTAGGAATTAAGAATTCGTTGTCACGCTGCGCGAATTCTTAATTCCTCTTAATTCTTGATTTCGCCGCGGCCGCGTAGATGTCTTCGAAGGCGGCCGCCGTCCAATCCGCGTCGTGCGCGAGCGTCCAGGCGCGCGCGGCCGCGGCGATCGCGTGCCGCCGGGCGGGATCTTCGATGAGCCGGACCACTTCCGACGCGAGCGCGTCGGCGTCGCCGACCGCGACGGCCACGGCGCGGCGCTCCGGCGCCCAGTCCGACGCGTAGCCGACCGAGCTCGCGACGGTCGGCACGCCGGCGCACGCGGCTTCGAGCATCGCCACGCTCGCCGCTTCGTGGCGAGACGACACGACGTGCACGTGGGCGCGCGCGTAGAAGGCGCCGAGCGCGTCGGCCGGTTGAAAGCCGTGAAAGGCGACGTGCGCGTCGAGGCCGAGCGCGTGCGCCTGCGCCTGCACGGCGCCGCCGAGCGTGTCCTCGCCGACGATGTCGAGATGCGCCGCGGGAAGGCGCCGGACGATCGCGGCCATCGCGCGAACGAGCGTCGGATAGTCTTTCACGCGATTGAGGCTCGCGACGCGCAGCAGGCGCCACGGCGGCCCTTCGGCGCGCGGCGCGTCGGGAAACAGGCGCGGCTCGACGCCGATCGGCACGATTTCCACGCTGCGCCCGGCGAGCGCCGGCATCGCCGCCATGAACCGCGTCGCGACGGTGACGCATGCGGCGCGGCGAATCGCCGCCGCGATCGCACGGCGATCGATCCAGCGGCGCTGCAGGCCGTAGTCGATGTCGCGCAGCGCGACGAGCTCGCCGCTGTCGAGCGTCAGGACGACCGGGATGCCGAGCGCGCGGCCGACGCTCGTGGCCGCGACGCCGGCCGGCATGCCCCAGTAGGCGTGCAGCACGTCGAACGGCCCGCGCGCGGCGATCGCTCGACGCAGGCGGGCGCGCACGCGCAGGCGCCGCAGCCCCGGCGGACGAGTCACCCGCCCGAGATCGTGGACCGTCGCGCCCAGGAGTGGATACGAGGCGGGCTCGCGAAGATAATCGAGGACGAATACGTGGACGTCGTGGCGCCGCGCGAGCCGCTCGACGAGCCAGACGAGCGCGGGCACGACCCGCTCGCGCGCGGACCGATCGACGCCTCCGGTGACCACGATGCCTACTCTCACGGCCCGCTCATTGTCGATCGTCCTGCTCGCGGCGTCCCTGTGGGCGCCGGCGCGCGGCGCTCGCACCACGCTCGACATCTACTTCATCGACGTCGAAGGCGGGCAGTCGACGTTGATCGTCACGCCGCGCGGCGAGTCGCTGCTCGTGGACACCGGCTTTCCCGGTGCCGGCGGCGGCTTCGACGCGCTGCCCGGCGACCCGGCGAAGGCGCGCGACGCGCAGCGGATCGTCGCGGCCGCGCGCGACGCCGGCATCACGCGGATCGACTACCTGCTCACGACGCATTTCCACGCCGACCACGACGGCGGCGTCGTCGAGCTCGCGCAGCTGATGCCCATTGGCGCCTTCATCGATCACGGCCGCGTCCTGCCCGCGGCGGAGGAGACATCCCGGGGGACGCTCGCCGCGTTCGATCGCTATGCGGCGGTTCGCGCGAGAGGGCGCCATCTCGAGCCGGCGCCAGGCGATCGCTTGCCGCTCGAGGGCATCGAGGCAATCGTGGTCAGCGCGGCCGGCTCGACGATCGCGAAGCCGCTCGCCGGCGCGGGCGAGCCGACCGCGGGATGCGGCGCCGCCGCGCCGCCGGCGCAGGAGCCGCACGAGAACCCGCGCTCCACCGGCTTCCGGCTGCAGTTCGGCCGCTTCCGGTTCCTGGACGTCGGCGATCTCACCGGCGCGCCGCTGTACGCGCTCGCGTGCCCGAAAAGTCTCGTCGGCCCGGTGGACGTGTACCTCGTCGCCCATCACGGCGGCGCCGACACGGGGGATCCGGCGGTGTTTGCGGCGCTGCGGCCCCGCGCGGCGATCGTGAACAACGGAGCGACGAAGGGCGGCGCGCGCGAAGCGCTGGCGACGCTGCACGCGCTGGCGCCGCGCGTCGACACGTGGCAGCTCCACCGATCGTCGGCCGACGGCGCGCAGAACGCCGCCGACGATCGCATCGCGAACCTCGACACGTCTACGGCGCACTGGCTGAAGCTCGTCGCGCGCGCCGACGGCTCGTTCACGATCGGCAACGGCCGCACCGGCGCCGAGACGCGCTACGACGCGCGGCCCCGCTAGAACGTTTCACTTCGGTAGCGCAGCCGCGCGGCCGTTGGCAGGCCTAAAGGCCTGCGCCACCGAGGGGCCGCGCGCTCGAGATCACTTCCGGATGCTGACGATGCGCGAGCGCGTCGCGAGATAGACGGCGCCGTCGGCCGTGGTGGCGAGCGCCTGGATGCCGCCGTCGACGTCGATCGGCACGTGCTCGACGTGCGTCGGCGTCGTGTGCGTCTCGGGATCGAAGCGGACGCGCAGCACGTCGGCGTTGTCCGCCGACGCCATCCACAGATCGCCGCGCACGAACGCGACGGCCGAGGGCGCGGCGCCGGACGGCAGCGCATACCGGCGGTTGGCGGAGGCGGTGCGCAGCTGCGGCTGCGCGGCGTCCGGCGCGTCGGCGATCCACAACGGCCCGCCGGCGCCGTCCCAATCGAATCCGCCGGGCGCGACGAGCCCTTCGGCGATCGCCGGCGCGCGCTCGTCGCGCGGCGTCGTGCCGTCGGCGTTCAACCGCAGCAGCTTGCCGTTGAGCGACGCCGGATCGTCCGCGCGGCCCGCGTCGCCGCCGGCGTCGAACGCCGCGTACAACTTGCCGTCCGCGCCGAACCGCAGCGCCGCGCGCGGCGGCGTTCCGGCGGGGATCCGGTCGAGGAGCACCGCCTGGTCGGCGAGCGTGTCGGCGGCTTCCCGGAACCGCGCGAGCGTGAACGCCGGTCGGCCCGCCGCGTCGGGCGACGCGTAGATCGCGAACACGAAGCGCGTGCGCGTGAAATCGGCGTCGATCGCGATCGCGAGAAGCTGGCTGCCGGCGCCGAGCGTCAACGCCGGCTCGGCGAGCAGCCGATCGTTTCGCACGATGCGGATCGAACCGGCGCGTTCGGCGACGAGCAGGCGTCCGTCCGGCGCGACGGCGAGATCGGTTGGATCTTCAACGCCGTCGACGAGAAGCGTCGTTCCCAACGCGTGCGCCTGGTCGCGTGCGGCCGCTGCCGCAGCCGCATCGCGCGCGCGCGCCGCGTCGGGCGTGCGTGCAGGCGCCGCAGACGCCGTCGTCGCCGGCGTCACCGTCACCTGCAGCGCCGCCGAACGCGCGCTCTCGAGCACGCCGCCATCGTCGACGAACGACGCGATCTGGAGCGAGTGCGCGCCGGGCGTGAGCGGCGGCAGCCGCGCCGTGCACGCGAAGCCGGCGGCCGCGGCCGACGAAGCGCACGCGACGCCGGCGGCCTCGGTGCGCGTGCCGTCGACGTAGATGGCGTAGCGGATCGCCGCGAGATCCACGGCGTCGGCGGCCGGCTGATCCCAGCCGACGCGCTCGGTGCCGTTGATCGTCTGCGTCCCTGGCGGCGGCGTCACGATCGGCGGGGAGGGCGCGCTGCCGCCGCACGCAGCAACCACGGTCGAGATTGCGATCGCGATCAACGGGCGGCGCACAACGGAGTAGGATACTCAAACATCGCTGGTGTTCCGCCGCCGATCGTGACTCGCCGACTGCCGCCGCTTGCCGCCTTCCGCTCGCCGATCGCCGCGCTCATCGTCGTCTGCGCGCTCGCTGCAAATCTCCACGCGCAGCTGCGCGCGCGCGTGCAGGCGTCCGGCTTCACGTTCCCGCTCGCGTTCGTCCAGGATCCCACCGATCGCGGCACGCAATTCATCGTCGAGCAGGGCGGACGCATCCGCGTCCTCCGCGGCGCGGCGGTGCTGCCGCAGGTATTCCTCGACGTGTCGGCGACGATCGTCTCCGGCGGCGAGCAGGGGCTGCTCGGGCTCGCGTTTCCGCCGGACGCGGCCGCGAGCCGCCGCTTCTTCGTCGACTTCACCGATCGCGCCGGCAATACCGTCATCGCGCGCTTCAATCGCACGGCCGACGATGCGGTGGGCGATCCGGCGACGCGGTTCGATCTGCGGTGGGGCGGTGCCGGCGGCGCAGCCTTCATCTTTCAACCGTTCGGGAACCACAACGGCGGGAACGTCGTGTTCGGCCCGGACGGGTATCTCTATATGGGCCGCGGCGACGGCGGGTCGGGCGGCGATCCCGGCAACCGCGCGCAGAACCCGCAGGAGCTGCTCGGCAAGATGCTGCGCGTCGACGTCGCGGTGCCCGACGCGGATCCAATCGGGTATCGAATCCCGGCTGACAACCCGTTCGCGAGCGGCGCGCCGATTGCCGCGCGTCCCGAGATCTGGGCGTTCGGCCTTCGGAACCCGTGGCGATTCAGCTTCGACGATCCGGCGCACGGCGGCACCGGCGCGCTCGTCATCGGCGACGTCGGGCAGAACCTGTGGGAGGAAATCGACTACGAGCCGCGCGGTCGCGGCGGGCGCAACTACGGCTGGCGACGGCGCGAGGGCGCGCACGACTATGACCTGTCGCGTCCGCCCGCGTTCACGCCGCTCGTCGAACCGATTCACGAATACAGCCACCAGGACGGCTTCTCGGTGACGGGCGGGTTCGTGTATCGCGGCAGCCGGCTCCCCGCGAATTTCCGCGGCCGGTACTTCTTCGCCGACTACGGCGGCAGGATCTGGTCGCTCGGCCTCGCGATCGATCCAGCGACCGGCGAGGCGCAGAAGACCGATCTCGTGGACCACACGCCGCAGCTCGCCGCCGCGTCGCCGTTCGCGAGCGTCAGCTCGTTCGGCGTGGATGCCGACGGCGAGCTGTACTTCTGCGATTATCTGAACGGCCGCATCCTGAAGATCATCGGCCCGCCGGCAGCGCCGGCGGCGCCCACCGGGCTGCGGATTGTGCGGTGAGCGCCGCGCGCGTAATTAAGAATTAGAGAATTAAGAATTAGGAATTCGTGATCCGGTCGTGACAGCCGGACGACGAATTCTTAATTCTTAATTCCCAATTCTTAATTGAGCCCGTCCGCCGTCAATGCGTCATCGAGTAGAGGAGAGTGTCCACGCCAAACGCGTAGCCCGGGCCGGCGAAGTGATCGAAGTACTCGCGGCTCTCGCCTTCGCGCTCGAACGCGTCGCCGAAATCGGTGTTGTGCGTCATCACGACGAGGATGTGCCCCGTGTGGTCGGCGATCGCGCGCACGTGCGGCACGGCGCTGTCGCGACCGCGCTCGGAGGTGCCGCCGCCGCTCCCGTACCAGAAGCCGATCGACGGAATCTGCGGGATCTCGCGCACGTCGTACAGCATGTGGAACAGCTGGTGATCGAGCGGCACGTCGTACATCGGGAACTCGCCCGACGGCAGCGCCTTGCGGATCTGGCCTTCCCAGTGCGCGAACGCGTAGTCGCCCCAGAAATCGTCGGCCCAGAGGAAGCCGCCCTTCTCGAGATACGTGCGCAGCGCCGCTGCCTCGTCGTCGTCGAAGTAGGTGCCGCCCGGCTCCGTCATCATGATGAACGGGCAGTGCGACAGCACGTCGCGATCGGTGAGCCGGATGAGGACGTGGTTGTAGTTGCCGTCGGCCGCGCGGCTCACCGACGCCGTCGTCAGCTCGGAGAAGCGGAACGACAGGTTCTGATCCGCGCGCGGCCAGTCCACCGACCAGCCGCCGCCGTCGCCGTCCGGCGCGTTGCGGAACATGATGCGGCAGAACTGGAAGGCGCCGTCGTAGGCCGGGTTCGGGCCGATGCGCGGGTTGAAGAAGCGCCCGCCGCCGCGCCGCTGGAACTGCGCGGAGGCGGCGGCCGCGGCAGCCACGACGAGCACGAGCGCCGCGACGATCCGGACTCGCCTCACCACGACAGTCTACGCTACCGCTGCGCGCGGTAGTAGACGGCGTCGGCCGGCACCTTCGATCCGGCGTAGTCGCGATCCTTGAACGGATACGCCGGGCGCGGCTTCGACGTGATGTAGGCGGCGACCTGCTGCGCTTCCTCGTCGGTCAGGCTGCCGGGCGCCAGATACGGCATCGAGTAGCGGATGATGCCGGCGAGCGTGTAGACGCGCGACGCACCGGCACCGTCGTTCCACGAATCGGGGCCCCACAGCGGCCCCGCCTTCTTGTCGCCGATCTGCACGCCCTGGCCGTCGGCGCCGTGGCACGACGTGCAGCGCTCGGCGTAGATCGCTTCGCCGGCGTGCGCGTCGATCTTCGCGACCGGCAGCAGCCTGTCGGGCGCGATCGCGTTCTTGCCGCGCCACGGCGGGTTGACGCCCACCTCGTAGCCGCGCGACAGCCACGACAGATACGCGCTCACCGCGAGCACTTCTTTCGCCGTCGGCGACGGCAGCGCCTCGTCGCCGCGGCCCGTCGCGTTCTCGCTCCGCAGGAAGCAGTCGACGACGCGATCGGCGAGCGTGATGAGGCGCGCGGCGCGGTTGTTGTACTCGGGGAATGCGCCGGCGACGCCGACCACCGGCAGCGCGCGCTCGCGCTGGCCGGCGTTCAAGTGGCAGTTCGCGCAGGCCACCTTGCCGCCGGTGAAGCGCTGCGCCTCGTGCGGCGTGTCGACGAAGATCCGGTAGCCCCACTTGATCTGATCGGCGATCTTCGGATCGGTGAGCGTCGGATCCTTCAGCGGGTCGAGCGGCAGCTGCCACGCCGTCACCATCGTCGTCGTCGCCGGGACGAGCGGGTTCGACGGCCGCGCGGAGCGCGAACAGGCCGCTCCCGCCGCCAGCACGCTCACAAGGGCCGCCGCGCGAATCCGACGCGTCACGCAGACGATTTTATTACCATTGCGCCATGCGTTCTTTCCTATCGTCTCGACGCTCGTTCGTGGGCGCGCTCGCCGCCGTCGCCGCCGCGCCGCTCGCCGTCCGGCAGGCGCCGCCGCCCCCCGCCGCGGCCGACTGGGACATGACGTGGCTCGATCGGCTCAAGGGGAAGCACAAGCAGGTCTTCGATCTCGGGTCGTTCGACCTGTCGATCGACACGCCGCTCCGCGTGCCGACGAATTACCTCGACACGTTCCGGGACGTGTACCGCCTCGCACCATCGGATCTTGCGGTCGCCGTCGGCGTGTCGCGGGTCGCGTTTCCGATCAACGCGTCCGACGCGCTGTGGCAGAAATTCAGCCTCGGCGAGCGCTGGGACATCAAGGATCCGGAGACCGGGAAGCCGTCGACGCGCAACATCTTCCTCGGCGCGGCGGGCGGCGGCGGCGCGGCGACGGTCCGCGGTCTGCAGGCGCGCGGCGCGCTCTTCTGGCAGTGCAACGTGGCGCTCGGCGCCGTCGTCTTCCAGCTCGCGCGGGCGATGAACCGGTCGCAGCCCGAGGTGCGCGCGGAGCTCGTCGCCGGCCTCAATCCGGGCGTCGTCCTCGTCGCGTCGCACGCGATGGCCGTCGCGCTCGTGCAGGAGCGCGGGTTCACGTACATGAAACTGTGAGGAACGAGGGGACTAGGGGACTAGGGGACTACGACGAACGCTCGTTCACGGGCGCCGGTATCGGATCCGATGGGTCGGGCCAGTAGACGCGCGAGAGATAGTGGAGCGCGATGCCGACGCCCCACCGGTTCGGCGCGGTCCACACGAGGACCACGCCGAGCACGGCGAACGTGATCAGCCCGAGCATGCGGTGCGTCCGGCCGTACCCGAAGTAGATCATCACGATGATCGCCGCGACCGGCAGCCGATCGCCGATGATCGTGAACGCCCAGGTGTCGCCGGGGTTGCGCTCGTAGACCAGCCCGCAGACCGGGCACCGCTCGAGATGATGCGCCCAGCCCGAAAAGAGCGCGCCCTCGCCGCAGTGCGGGCACCGCTTGCGGATGCCGCGCCGAAGCGCGGTCAGGATCACTGCACGTTCAGCAGCGAGATGTCGAAAATCAGCGTCGCGTTCGACGGAATCTTCGTCGGGTCCGGCGACGTCGATCCGTAAGCAAGCTCCGGCGGAATGATCAGCCGCCGCTGGCCGCCGACGCGCATGCCGGCAACTCCCTGATCCCAGCCGCGGATCACCGCGCCGGTGCCGAGCACGAACTGGAAAGAGGTGTTCGTATCGAACTGGTTCCCTTTGCCGTTCGGCTTGCCCGTGTCGTAGAGCCAGCCTGTATAGGCGACGGTGAGGCGGTTGCCGTTGTTCGCGGCACTCCCGGTGCCGACGACGAGATCGGTCTGCGTGAACGGGCCGCTCGACGTGGGCGGCAGCGACGGCGTGCTCGTCGAGTCGCTGCACGCGACGGCCGACGCGAGGAGCGCGGCGAGGATGATCGTTCGGGCCATCCTTTGAGTCTACACCGGGCATTTGCGTCCGCCGCCGGCGGGATGGACGATGGCTGAATGACGCTCAGGAAGGACCTGCTCGCGTACCTCTCGCACGAACCGCGGTCGGTGTCGCGCCTCGCGCGGGAGCTTCGGCTCCCGCGCGCCGACGTCGAGGACGCGCTGCGCCACATGATTCGCTCCGCCCGCGCCGCCGGGCACCGCATCGTGGTCGTCCCGGCGTGCTGCCGCGCCTGCGGCTTCACCTTCGGCGAAGACAAGCTGACCCGGCCGAGTCGATGTCCCGAGTGCCGCGAGAGCCGCATCTTCGAGCCGCAGATCGGCATCGAGTGACGGCGTGACGACGTACAGCGCAGAACACGCAGAGCACGCAGAAGAAAGTAGGGTCAGGATCACTTCAGGCAAAGTTATTCTGCGAGCTCTGTGAGCTCTGCGTTGATTGTCGTCACGTCGTCACTCATGGCAGTCGATACACGAGAGCGGCGGCGAAGCGGTACTCGTAGCCGGCCTCGTTGCCGTTCGGTTGGTTGCGGATGAACCGGACGTCGATCTGGCCGCGCGCGGCGAGGCGGGGCGCGATCGGGTAATCGACGCCGGCGCCGGGCTGCAGCGCGAACGCTGTGGTCGTCTCGGTGAACCCGAACGCCGTGCCGGTGCCGCGTACGATCCCGGCGGCGAGCTGCGCGAACTCGGCGAGCCGCCCGATGCGCGCGCCGGCGCGCGCGCCGAAGAGCAATGCGTGCGCGCTGAGGCGCACGCGCGCGCCGAAGGCCTCGTCCGTCTTGTAGCCGCCGCTCGCGTCGGCCACCACGGACAGCCAGTCGGAGAGACGCAGCGCGCCGCCCGCGATCCATCCCGCCGGCAGGCTGACGTCGTTCTTCGGATCGTGGACGAACGAGTAGCCGCCGAAGATCTCCGCGCGCGGCGTCTGCGCCGCGGCCGGCGCGCAGATGCCGGTGAGCGCGACGAGCGCGATCGCAGCCGGGCGCATGAGCGGCTATGATCGCATGCCGTGCGGCGAGCCGTCCTGCCGGCCATCGCGATCGCGGCGTGCCTCGTGGCGTCGCCCTCCGCGCAGAGCCTCCACTTCGGCATGAACACGCGCGTCCTCACGCCGCAGATGGCGGACAAGATGGCGGAGCTCGGCGCGGGCGTCGTGCGGCTCGCGTTCGGATGGGACGTCATCGAGCCGGGGTGCAAGGGCTGCTTCGCGTGGGACCGCACCGACGCCTGGCGCGACGAGGCGCGCCGGAGGCGCCGCACGATCTTCGCGTCGCTCGCCTACACGCCCGCATGGGCGAACGGCGGGCGCCACTACCGCTTTCCGCCGCTGAACTTCCAGGACTGGTACGACTTCGTCTTCGCCGCCGTGTCGCGCTACAAGGACGACATCTTTCTATGGGGCGTGTGGAACGAGCCGAACCTCGGCGTGTATCTCGACGGCGCCGATCTGCGCATCTATCGCACGCTGACGGTGATGGCGCGCGCCGCGATCCGCGCGGCGAATCCGAACGCGCTCGTCATCGGCCCCGACGTCAGCTGGCACGGCGTGAAGGACGGCTGGTACGCCGCCGCGATGAACGACTTCGGCGATCTCTTCGACATCGTCGCCGTGCACTGGTATCAGGACGGGCCGGACCTCGAGTTCTTCATGGATCAACTCGTGCGGCCGGACTCGCTCGGCAAGCCGGTGTGGCTCTCGGAGACCGGGATGAAGCCGTGCTTCTCGCTCTTCGGCGAGGCGGGGCAGGCGCTGCTCTACGCACGCGTGCTCAGCGCCTTCGCCGCGCGCCGCAGCTGGTGGACCGGCGTCAGCTTCTACGATCTGCACGACGATCCAATCGCCGGCGACTGCGGCAGCGCAATCACTCGCGCCGACTGGTCGAACCGTCCGGCCTTTCTCGTCTATCAGCAAGCCATTCGCGCGGATCGCGCGACGGCGCCGTAGCGCAGGCCTTCAGGCCTGCCGGCGGCCGCCGCGGAGGCAGCCCTGAAGGGCTGCGCTACCGGAGTTCTCGAGCGATCCAGAACAGCGCGAGCAGCAGCAGCACAGCGCCGATCGGCACGAGCAGCACGCCGATCCCCGGATCGCCGCCGTAGACGACGATGCCGCCGGCGAAGAAGCCGAGCGGCAGGAGCAGCGTCGCGGCGGCGAGCGTCGTCGAGATGCGCGAGAGCCCCTCGGTCGATGCCGGCGGCCGCGCCGCGAGCGTCAGCGCGAACAGGATGTTGACGACGCCGAGCAGCGTGCCGTGCGTGTGCGCGAGGCGCCACATCAGCCGCCGCGTCTCGTTCGACGCGTCGAGGTACGCCGCGATCTTGAAGCCCTGCAGCGATTCGAGCCCGAGGCCGAGCGCGGCGAAGACGAGCAGCGCCCACCAGCCGATGCGCTGGTGAAGCCGGACGTAGTCCGCGGGGCCTCTGGTCATTCGCGGTACACGACGCGCCGGTTGTTGCGCTCGCGCACGAGGCGATTCACGCGCGCGGCGTCGAAGGCGCCCTCCGGCGTCAGCAGCAGCTGCGCGCCCGCGCGCGGCAACGCGTCGCGCCGGAACGGCGGCAGCGTGCGGCGCGATCGCGCGGCGATCAGGCGCACGGCGTCGTACTGATCGCGCTCGGCGAGCGCGAGGTACGGCGCGAGCCACGCGGATCCGGAGGCCCGCTGCGCCGCGTCCCATCCCATCGCCTGCGCGACGATCGCGCGCTGGCCGGCGTCGCCCTTCAGCAGCCACAGCAGCGACGCCGCGACCTGCTCCTCGTCGTCGCTCATTGCCGGCCGATCGATGCCGTACCACTCCTCGAGGGCCGCGGCAGTCCACGCGAGCGGCTTGTCCAGATGGCACAGGCTGCAGGCGTCCGGCCGGCCGGTCTCGAGCGCCGCGGCGACCGACGGGCTGCTGATCTGATGGCTGCGGATCGTCTTCAGCAGACCGTACGTCGTGTGCGGCATGTGGCAGTTCTCGCACACGCCGCCCGGCGAGCCGGCGCGGTGGTGCGAGTGATCGTCGCCAACCGTGTGGCAGCGCACGCACGCGCCGCCGCCCGCCGCGCCGGGCGACAACTGATCGTCCGCCCACGCCGCGGCGTCGCGCGGATCGTCGGCGGCCTTGTGCATCGTGTGGCACGAGAAGCACGTCATCGTCCGCGCCGCGTCCTGCGCGTTCGCGAAGCACGGCGAGTCGACGAGCGCGTTGTACTCGCGTCCCGTCGCGCGGATCATGCCGTCGGACCAGAAGATGTCGCGGACGAATCCCGGATCGGCGGCGATGAACGCGCGCATCAGCGCCGTGTCCAGATTCCTCGTGGGCTGCGCGATGAAGCGCGTGGCGGCGAGGTCGTCGCCCGGCCGGTACGGCAGGCCGCGCGTGTTCGCCGCGCGCTCGGCCTGCGCGTCGGCGAATTCCCAGAACGAATGGCACTGTCCGCACACCTGCGACGCGCGGAGGGGATCCAGGCGTTCGGGCTGGACGATGGTCTCGTCGCGCGCGCCGATCTGGAAGTGCAGCGCGTAGCGCCGCAGCGGGCTGCGGTTCGCGCGCACGTGGGCCTCGCCTGGCCCGTGGCACGCTTCGCACGCGATGCCGAATTCGGCGGCGCGCGTGTCCGCCGTCACCTCCGCGATCGGCCGCGAGCCGAACGGCGCGTCGAGCCGCGGCTGGCCGTTCGTGGCGTGGCATGCGACGCAGACGGCGTTCCACGCGGCGGTTTCCGGCGCGTGCGCGCCCGGCGGAATCATGATCGCCGCGCGCCTCGGAATCCAGCGGCGCTCGGACGTCAGCCAGATCGCCGGCAGCTGGCCGAGCACGCGGCTGCTGCCGGTGGCGTACCAGTAGATCTGCTGGTTGTGCGATCCGGTCGTCATCACGATCTGCCGCGAGATTCGACGTGGCGTCGGACCGCGGTCAGGCCCGGGTCCGACCCCGGTCCGACCCCGACCGTCGGGGTCGGCGAACTCGGCCCATAGATCGCGTCCGCGTTGCTCGAGCCGGATCGGCTCGCCGGCGAGGACGTCGATCGTGACGCCGTCGAACGAGGTCGCGACCGTCTCGGGCGCCGCCACTTGCGTCATCGTTCTGTGAAACGAGGCATGCCACGAGGTGTACTGGCTCGGGTGGCAGGCGCGGCAGGCGCCCGACGACACGTAGCCGTCCTCGGGCATCTGGATGGGCCTGATCGCGACCGTTTGCTCGCGCGGCGCGCGATCGGCGCGGGCGAACGCGCCGCCGGCGAGGCCGGCCGCAACGGCCAGCGCGGCGGCGGAAACGAGCAGATTTTCGGTGTTGCGAACGCCCGCGAATGGGCGCATCATGCGGCGAGATCTTACCGCGGAGGCTTTGATGTTGAAAACGCTCCGGCTGGTGCCCATCGTCTTGGCCGTCGCGGCGAGCGCGTCGGCGCAGTCCGTCACCTTCACGAAAGACGTCGCGCCGATCCTCCAGCGATCGTGTCAGAGCTGCCACCGGCCCGGGCAGATGGCGCCGATGTCGCTGCTCACGTATCAGGACGTGCGGCCGTGGGCGCGCGCCATCAAGCAGCGCGTCATGGAGCGCACGATGCCGCCGTGGGGCATCGATCCGCACATCGGGCTCCAGAGCTTCAAGAACGATCCGTCGCTGCGTGACGACGAGGTCGAGAAGATCGTCAAGTGGGTCGACGCCGGCGCGCCGATGGGGAGCGCCGCCGACATGCCGAAGCCGCGCGAGTTCGACGACTCCGATCGCTGGCACATCGGCAAGCCGGACATCGTCGTCACGTCGCCGAAGCACGTCGTGCCGGCGGAAGCGTCGGACTGGTGGGGCAGCTACTACGTCGACACCGGCCTCACCGAGGATCGCTACATCAAGGCGATCGAGAGCAAGCCGGGCAACACCGCGGTCGTCCACCATCTGCTCACCTACGCGGTCGACGCCGAGATGGGCGACAGCAACGGCGACGACAGCAACGGCGACGCCGGCGAGTTCCTGAACGAATTCGCGGTCGGCAAGAACGGCGATCTGTTCCCCGAAGGATCCGGCCGCCTGCTCAAGGCGGGGTCGAAGATCAAGTTCGACTTCCACTACCACTCGGTCGGCAAGGAGATGACGGATCAGTCGCAGCTCGGGATCGTGCTGTACCCGAAAGGCTACGTGCCGAAGCACGTCGTCTACTCGAAGCAGCTGGGCCAGCCCACCGAGCCGCTCGACATCCCCGGCGGATCCACCTACGTGCGGAGCGACGGCTACACGCGCTTCAACAAGCCGGGCAGGCTGACGGCGTTCCAGCCGCACATGCACACGCGCGGCAAGCGCCAATGCATCGAGCTCATTTATCCCGACAACAAGACCGAGCAGATCAACTGCGCCGACTGGAGCTTCAACTGGCACATCGTCGCGGTGTACTCCGATGATGTGGCGCCGATCTATCCGGCGGGCACCGTGCTGCACGTGATCTCGTGGCACGACAACTCGGCGAACAAGGCCAATCCCGATCCGCGCAACTGGGTCGGCAGCGGCCAGCGGACGATCGACGAGATGGGCTTCGCGTGGATCACGTGGTACGACCTCACCGACGAGGAGTACAAGACGGCATTCGACGCGCGCAAGGCGACGGGCAAGCGGACAACGAATACCTCGCCCGGCCTCCAGCCGCAATAAACAATGCGGATTGGGGATTGCGGATTGCGGATTGATTGCGGATTGCGGATTCGAGGATTGCGGATTGGGGGATTGCGGATTGCGGCGGCATTGCTTGTCGCCGCGCCGCTCCTCGCGCAGTCGCAGCAGTCGACCGAGCTGCACATCCGCTTCAACTCCGGCCAGGACGTCGTGCCGGTCTACGAAGGCTGGGAGCGCGTCCCGGACGGCAGCTTCAACATGGTGTTCGGCTACCTGAACCGGAACCATGTCCAGGAGCTGAGCATCCCCATCGGGGCGCAGAACGCGTTCGATCCCGGGCCCGCCGATCGCGGGCAGCCGACGTACTTCTACCCGCGCGAGAACCACTTCCTCTTCCGCGTGAACGTGCCGAAAGACTGGGACCGGAAGAAGGAACTGGTGTGGACGATCGCCGCGAACGGCAAGACCGAGATCGCGCGCGCGACGCTGCTCGACATCTGGGAGATCGACCGCAAGGTCGAAGTCTCGAACAACGGCGGCGTGCAGGTGAGCAACGAGCTGATCGCGAAAGACGTCCCGCCCGTGGTCACCATCGATCCGATCGCGCGCCCGCGCGCCGGCACGCCGGTGACGATCACGGCGAGCGTCACCGACGACGGCATTCCGCCGCTCGGCGCGAAGCCGCGGCAGCCGCGTCAGCTCGAGCCGTCGCTGCGCGGCGCGCCGCCGTCGCCGGTGAACGTGCCGCTGCCGACCCGGCCGCGTCCCGTGCAGGGCGCGCTCTCGGTGATGTGGCAGGTGTACCGCGGCCCGGCGTCGGTCGCGTTCGATCCCGACGGCTACGTCAAGGTCGAGAACGGCAAGGTGGAAGTGAAGGCGACCTTCACGAAGCCCGGCACGTACACGCTGCGCGCCATGGGCCACGACACGCTGCTGAAATCGGCGACCGACGTGACCGTGACGGTCGACGCGGGCACGTAGTCTTCGCGGTCTTTGCCCCTTCTGCGATCTCTGCGCTCCGTCAGAACATAGCGATCGCGTTCAACGGAAAGCCGGTGCCGCCGGTCACGGGCACCGGCGCGATCGTCAGCATGAACTCCCACCGATTCAGCTTCGCCGCCGTCTCGCCGAGCGATTCGAGATCCTGGTTGTCGAGCAGGTTCACGCCGAGGCCCGTGATCATCAGCGTGTGAATCGGCAGCGCGACGCCCTCGACCATCGACGGGACGACGTCCTGCGCCGCGTCGCCGCCGAGGAACGCGACGCCGCGCGCCTTGATCCACGGCGCGACGGAGGCGTGCAACCCGGCGGCGCGCTGGCCGACGTTCCACGGCCCGAGCTGCTCCCGGCGCGCCCAGCGCCCGGTGCGCACGAGCAGCGCGTCGCCGGCCGCGATCTTCACGCCCGACTTCTTCTCCCACGCCTCCAGATCCTCGACGTAGATCGGCGTGCCCGGCTCGAGGTAGGGCACGCCGCGCAGCCGCGGGATGTCGACGAGCACGCCGCGCGTCACGACGCCGTCCTTCAGGTTCTGGATGCCGAGCTTCGTGCACCCCTTGTCGGTGTTGACGTCGGCGCGCGCGTAGCCGTTGTAGGTCTGCTCCTTGTAGAGGATGTGGCAGAGCGCGTCGATGTGGCTGTGGGCGTAGCCGTGATACGAGACGGCGTAGCGATCCATGTTGTTGCCGCGCAGCATCGTGTGCTCGAACGGGTTGTTGTTGTCGTCGGCGCGCTCGGTGAGCGGGTTGTGGGCGAGCGACACCGTGACGCCGCTCTTCACGAGGGCCGCCGCCTGCTTGCGCTTGGCGGCCGTCACCAGGTTCGCGGAGCCGAGCTGATCGTCGGGCCCCCAGCGGCCCCAGTTCTTCACCTGCTGGAAGAGCGCGTCGAACTCGGCCGCGTTGCGCGGCGAGCGCCCTTCGGGCTGCGCCGCGATCGCGACGGCGCCGGCAAACAGCGCCGCCGCCACGATGCGTGAGGTCATGATCATGCTCCGGCTGATTCGCTTGCTGGTTTTTTGGCTATAGTATGCGCGAAAGGGGAGAGCGCTCATGAAGAGAACGTTCCTGAATGCAGCGGCTGTGGCCGTGGCGCTGGCGCCGGCCGTCGGCCTTGCGCAGACCAAGCCGACCTCCGCCACCTACATTACCGACGAAGAAGTGAAGGCCGTGAACGCGCTGCCGGGCGTCGATCGCACGATCAAGGTGGTCGACATCGGGCCCGAGAACTACGCGGTCGGCGTCATCCATCGCGGCGCGACCGGTGCGCGCGGCGCGGCCGGCGCGCCAGGTGCGGCCGGCGCGCGGGGAGCGGGCGGCGGCGCAGCCGCAGGCGGCGCGGCGCGGGGCGGCGCGGCGGCCGGCGGCGCGGGACGCGGCGGCGCGCAGCAGGGCGACCCATGCGGCGAGCAGTCGACGGCGCCCTCCACGAACGGCACGCCCGGGATGATCGCGCACGATCAGCAGACCGAAGGGTATCTCATCATCTCCGGCAGCGGCACGCTCGTCACCGGCGGCAAGATCGTCAACGGCCGCAAGTCGGCGCCCGACGCCGAAGTCACCAAGGTCCTCAACGGCCCGTCGTGCAGCGGCACCGCCGTCGGCGCCGACGTGGTGAAAAAGGTCGTGAAGACCGGCGACATCATCATCATTCCGGCGGGCGTTCCGCACGGGTGGATCGATATCGGCGATCACGTGGACTATCTGAGCTTCCGCCCGTCGGCGCGTGTGCTGGAGGCAGGCTACACGAACCCTGCGATTAAGAAGTAAACCGTCGGGGGCTGGGGGCCAGCTGTGACGGCTAGCCCCGAGCCCCCAGCCCCGAGCCCCTACCGCAGCCACCAGTCAAACCCCTCGCGCACGATCGCCGGCGGCACGCCGTGGCGTCCCTCGTACTCGCGGAACGTCACGTCGTACCCCAGCTTCCGCAGCCGCGGCACGAACGTGCGGCTCGTCACGTCGATCGGCATCACCGGATCGCTGAGGCCGTGCGAGATGAAGATCTTCGGCTTGCCGTGCACTTCCGCCGGCTGCATCACGCCGGGCGAGAACGCCAGGATGTGCCCGAAGGTATCGCCCGTGCCAATCCCGAGCGACAACGCGTAGGACGCGCCGTCGGAGTGCCCCGCGATCGCCATCCGCTTGCGATCCACGTTGCAGCGCGCGTAGGTGTCCCGCAGCGCCGCGCCGATGAACTCTACGTCGTCGCCGTAGCCGTGCAGGAGCAGATCCCACGTCGCCTCGTCGCGCGAGTCGGGCGCGAGCACGATGAACCCGAGGTCGTCGGCGATCGCGAAGGTGTAGCCCACCGACTGCGACGTGCCGCCGGCGCCGTGGAGCATCAGGACCATCGGCGCCGCCGTCTCCGCCTTGTAGCCGCGCGGCACGTAGAGCGTTCCGTCGCGGTTGTCGCCGAGCTTCAGCGGCTGCGGCCCGATCCGCGCGGCGTCGGCCGCGCGCGCCGAGCGCGCGAGCAGCGCCACGCCCGCCGCCAGAAACGCTCTCCTCGTCGCCATGCGCGGATAGTAGCGCATACTTACGCGTCATGAAGCGACTCCTCACGCTTTCGATCGTCGCCGCCGCCGCGATCTTCGCGCGCGCACAGCAGCCGCCGGGCGCCTCGAGTCTCGACGCCGCCTTCGCCGACGTCGATCGGCTGATGAGCGCCTACGCCGCGCAGGCCCACGCGCCGGGCGCCGCGTGGGGCGTGATCGTCGACGGGCAGCTCGCGCACACGGGCGTCACCGGCTACCGCGACGTCGCCGCGAAGACACCGGTGGACGCCGACACCGTCTTCCGCATCGCGTCGATGACCAAGAGCTTCACCGCGATGTCGATCTTGAAGCTGCGCGACGAAGGAAAGCTGGCGCTCGACGCGGAGGCCGAGCGCTACGTGCCCGAGCTGAAGAACCTGAAATACCCGACGAGCGACGCGCCGAAGATCACGGTCCGCCATCTGCTCTCGCACAGCGAGGGCTTTCCCGAGGACAACCCGTGGGGCGATCGCCAGCTGGCCGACACCGAGGAGCAGCTCTCCGCGATGCTGCGCGCCGGCATCCCGTTCTCGAACGTGCCGGGCGTCGCGTACGAGTACTCGAACCTCGGCTTCGCGATCCTCGGGCGCATCGTCTCGAACGTCTCGGGCGTGCGCTACGCCGACTACGTCGCCGCGAACATCCTCCGGCCGCTCGGCATGACGTCGACGACGCTCGAGCCGAAGAAGGTCGCGCCGAACCGCCTCGCGCTCGGCTACCGCTGGGAAGACGAGCGCTGGAAGGACGAGCCGCAGCTCTCGAACGGCTCGTTCGGATCGATGGGCGGCATGCTGACGTCGCTCCGCGATCTCGGCCGCTACGTCGGCGTCTTCCTTTCCGCGTGGCCGCCGCGCGACGGCGCCGAAGACGCGCCGATTCGTCGCGCCTCCCTGCGCGAGATGCAGCAGCTGTGGCGGTTCGCGTCGGCGACGGCGACGCGCAGTGCCGCCGGCGCGACGCAGCTCAACGCAGGCGGCTACGCGTACGGGCTTCGCGTCAGCCAGTCGTGCCGGTTCCGCCAGATCGTCTCGCACACGGGCGGCCTGCCCGGATTCGGATCGATCATGCTCTGGCTCCCCGACTACGGCACCGGCATCGTCGCCTTCGGCAACGTGACCTACACGAACTGGACGCGCGTGACGAACGACGCGATGGAGACGCTCGTCGATCGCGCGGGGCTGAAGCCGCGGCAGCCGGCGCCGTCGCCGGCGCTCACCGAGGCGCGCGCCGCCGTGTCGCGCCTCGTCGAGCACTGGGACGATGCGCTCGCCGATCGGATCGCCGCCGAGAATCTGTTTCTCGATCGCACGAAGGATCGCCGGCGCGCGGAGATCGAGCAGTTGCATGCATCCGTCGGCGCATGCCGCGCCGACGCGCGCCCTTTCGACAGCCTCGAGAACGCGCTTCGCGGGTTCTGGACGATGGACTGCGAACGGGGGAAGCTGCAGGTCGCAATCACGCTGGCGCCGACGATGCCGCCGCGCGTGCAGCTGCTGGAGATGCGGGAACTGAAGGGAACGGAGCCGTCGGCCGAGCGATGCGCGCCGTGATTGGCGCGTCGATCGCGCTTACATGCGGAAGTGGCGATACGGCAGCCGCTGCGAACGGCCGAACGCCAGCGGATCGGCGCCCGTCGTGCCGGTGTTCAGGAGGCTCGCGGCATCGAGCAGCCCGGTCAGGAACCTGACGGTCGCGCCGGCGCCCGACAGATCGAGGTCGGCGCGTCGCGGCGTGAAGCCGATCGTCGACGCAATCTGGCAGGCGAGCGTCTGGCCATCGAGCCACTCCGGCTCGACGACGCGCATGGCGCCGAGCGCCGCGAGCCGCCGCATCCGCGCGGTCTGCTCCTCGCTTCCGCTGACCGGCGGCACGACGAGCGCGGGCACGCGCGAGCGCACCAGGTCGAGCAGCGGGTAGGCGCTGTGCGCGACGGTCACCGCGGCGCTGGCGAGCAGCTGCCGAACGTCCACGACGTCGCGCTCCACGATCACGCCGGCGGTTCCGGCCGCCGCCTGCTGCAGGCTCCGGTACTCGTCGGGCGGCATCGCCGGCCCGGCGATCACGCGCATCGGCAGGCGATCGGCCGCCGAGAGGTATTTGCAGGCGTCCACGGCGACCTGGCACAGCCGATCGCCGGGGCCGCCGCCCTCGCCGAACACGACGATCTCGCCGCCATCGGCGCAGTGTTCGTGCGGCACGTCGGCCGGCCCGCGCGGGTCGACGCTGATGAAGCCGGTGTAGCGCACCGGCACCGACCACTCGCCGTCGTCGGCGAACGCGGTCTCGAGCCGGGCGATGTTCGGGTCGGCGTGCACGAGCACGGCGTCCAGATACCCTTCGGCCAGCGAGCGCGAGGCTTTGGCGTCGGCGGTGGAGATGGTCCAATGGTCGAGCGGCTGGCGCACGCTCGACACCACGAACGGGGCGCGGGGAGTCGCCGTAGCAGCTTTGAGCAGGTGCACGATCTCGGCGCCGAGATGCAGCTCCCCGAACGGGAACTGCTCGACGACCAGGACGCGCGGCCTTACGGCCGCGTACGTGCTGAGGAGGATGCGGCGCCGCTCTCGGTCGGAGGCCAGCGAGCCGAGCGGCGGAAGGCGGACAACGTTGATCGGCGCGGGCAGGTCGCTGCCCGGCATGTCCATGAAGTCTCCGACGACGGTGACCCGGAAGCGAGAGGCCAGCGCCTGCGCGAGGGCTGACCGAACCATGCGCGTGGGCCACGAAGTGTCCTCGCCCCCCGCATAAATCAGGAGCGGCGCCGGCAAGGCGGGGTGGACGCGCTGCCCCCAGACGTCGAGGGAGCGCGTCGCACGGACGCCGGCGGGAAACACTGCATGGGGGAAACGGGCAGACTTCGGATCCATCGCGCTTACCTATAAAGGGCGCGATGGGGGCCGAAAAATATAGGCCGAAGAATATAGAAGCTAGTGCTTGGCGGTGCCGGCGTGGATGTCGGTGCCGTCTCCGCTTCCGTCCTTCGACAGTGCCCGCAGAAGATCCAACCGTCCGTAGCCCATACGCGGCGTCGTCTTCGCACCGTGGCTCAGGTTTTCAAACGCCTCGCGCGGCGACAGCGTCGACTCCCGCTGAAGCATGAGCGCCACCGAGCCGGACACCAGGGCCGTGCTGAACGAGGTCCCGCTGGCGGCCGCGAAATGCCCGCCGGGGAAGGTCGTCGTCACGGCCTCTCCAGGCGCGGTCAGCGTGACGTCGGCGTCGCCCCAGTTCGAGAAGAGGCTGCGACGGTCGAGGTTGTCGGTCGACGCCACCGCAATCACGTTGCGGTACGCCGCCGGGAACACCGTCGTTTCGGTGCCCGCGTTGCCTGATGCCGCCACGCACGTGACGCGGTGGCTCGTCGCGTAGTTGATCGCGCGCATCAACTCGGGCGACGGATCGGCGAGGCTGAAGCTCATGTTGATGACGCGCGCGCCGTGATCGACCGCGTAGTACACCGCGCGCACGACCGCCGCCATCGTCGACGCGCCGCTCGCGTTGAACGCCTTCAGCGGCAGGATCGCCGCCGTGGGCGCCGCCAGATGCACGAGGCCGGCGACCATCGTCCCGTGTCCGAAGGACTTCGGCAGCGTCGTCCCTTCGAGGATCGCGGCGGTGGACTGCTCGAGAATCGCCGCCGTCGACTGATTGAGGACGATCACCTGGTTCTCTTCGAGAATCGCGGCCGTCGACTGCTCGAGGATGGCGGCCGTCGACTGCTCGAGGTCCGCGAGGTCCGTGGCGGCGCCTTCCTGCTCGCGCGTGAAATCGTAGCCGAGCGTGACGCTTCCGTTCAGCAGCGGATGCGTCGCGTCGACGCCGGTGTCGATGACCGCGACGATGCCCGCGCCGGTGAACTGCGTCTGCGTCTCGGGAAGATGAATCAGCGTCGTCGCCGGCTGCGCGACGTAGGTGCTCGGCGCGAGGTTGCCGAAGAACGTCGTCAGCGTGCGCCCGGCGACGCCGTCGACCACCGTCTGCAACGCCGGACGGATGTCGGCGCCGGCAAGCTCCGGCATCAGCAGCGTGCGATCGAACTCGCAGCTGAGGACGTCCGGATCCGAATCCATCTCCGCGTCCATCGCCTCGGCCGACATGCCGTCGGGACCGGAGATCAGCACGACGCTCTCGGCATCGGCCGCGCCAGCCGTGCCGAAGTCGTGCACGCGCATCACGGCTTTCATGCCGTGGCGGCTGATCACGTCGTCGATGATCGCGGCGCGCGCGCGGATGAGAAAACGCGGCCCGTTCGCCGGCAGGCCGGCCGTCGGCACGTCAGGCGCCGTCCCCGGATCGGGCACGGGATCGGCGGCCGGCGGCGGCGGCGGATCGGCGTCGCCGGATCCGGTCTGCGAATCCGTCGTGCTGGTGGACGGCGCGGGGGCGGTCGACGTCGTCGTCGGGTCGGTCGTCGTCGTGCTCGTTGCCGTCGTCGTAGACGTCGTGCCGGATCCGGACGTGGACGTCGAATCGCTGCCCGTCGATGTGGACGGACCGGGTCCGGACGATCCGCTCGGCCCGGGTCCCGAACTCGACGGCGGCGGCGGCGGGGCAGTGGCCGTCGTCGTCGTGCTCGTCGTCGTCGTGCTCGCGGTCGGATCAGGGCTCGGCGCGGGCGCCGTCTGGGTGCTCGGATCGGTCGTCGTCGTGGTCTGCGTCGTCGTGGACGAATCTGACGTCGTCGTAGTGGTCTGGCTCGGATCGGGAACGGTCGCCGTGGGAATCGCGGACGAATCGGATGCGGTCTGCGTATCGCCGACGGTCTGCTCAATGTCGGTCGTCGTCAGCGGATCGGGCGCCGACACCTGCGCCCGCGCTGTCGGCATTGCCAACGCGATTGCGACAATCGCGCCGACAAGCACTTCTGTGCACCGTTTGCTCATGACCGTGTCCTCGTTGCCTCGCGAGTGGATCCGCGTCCGCTGGTCAGTGTTTCCTGCGCGAGCGTCGCACCGGTTTGCGTCGTTCGTCGGCTGATCGGCGGCTCACGGCGCCTGTCTGCTCGAGCGAGAGTTCCAACCGGCGTTTCCCCGCGTCGACGACGACCTGCAGCTGCAGCTGCGGCTGCGGGTCGTATTCGAGAAGGAATTCGCCGTAGCGGTCGCACACGGTGCGGGCGACGATCGTTTCGCCCGCCGTGAGCAGCACCGGGGCTGCAGTGATGGGCGCCACCGGCGCCACTCGGCTCATGACCTGTCCGACGAGCATCGTCCGGCTCGAGCCGGGCGCCTGATCGACGGTGATGTCGACGGCGTAATCGCCGGCCTCGAACACGGCCTGCCGGCTGACGCCCGACGGACCGCGGACCCCTGCCATCGCCGGCTGCGTGAGGCTGTCGAACATCAGCTTCACGGGCAGCCGCGGCAGCTTGCAGATCATCCTCGGGCGCTCGAGCGCGAAGACGGCCCGCGCGCGGCGCAGCACGTGCGCCGGCGGCTCGTACTGCGCGTCGACGGCGGCGACGGCGTGCACGGCACGCAGCCAATCCACTGTTTCGGCGCAGGAGTGGCAGAGGGCCAGATGTCGCTCGAGTTCCGCGTGCGCAATCGGCTGCAGCAGGCCTCGGACAAAATCCGCACAGGTCGCTGCGTCAGCGTGAGCCATCGATTTGTCTCCCATTGGGGCTTACGGCGGTGAGACACACCTTGCCCCTCTCTAAGAAGAGTGGGCAGCCGCGGCAAAAATATAAGCTCAACGAAAAATAAAAGAAAGGATTAATTCGCGGCATCGCCAACTACCCCAAAAGGCGCCCAAAAATAGGGGTGCGGCCGCTCGCGGCGGGCCTCCCGCATGGCGCTGGCGAGCGCCGCGGCCGGGCTCGCCCCATCGATGACCTTTCGGTAGAACTCCACCACGAACTCCGACGCGCTCTCGTCGTGTAGATCCCACAGGCTCACCATGACGGCGCGCGCCCCCGCGTGCAGGAAGCCGCGCGTCAGCCCGACGAGCTCGTCGCCGGCGGCGACGACGTTGAGGCCGGTCCCGCAGCCGCTGAGCGTCACGAGATCGGCCGAGAGGCGCAGCTGATACACGTCGGCGACCGTCAGGTTGCCGTCGCTCAAACGGATCGACGACATCATCGGACGATCGCGGCGGAAGAAGCCGTGGGTCGCAATGTGCACGAGCCGCGCGGTCTGCGCCGCCGCGCTGCGCAGCTGCTCCGAGGTTGCGTCGCCTGCCAGGCCCATCTCGACGTTGGGCAGCACGCTCGCCAGCTGCGTCACCTCCCGCGAGATGAGCGGCGCGAGCATGTCGCCGACGCCGAGCACGAGGCTGCCCTCGCCTGCCGCCCGCGGCCGCGCCGTGCACAGGTTGTGCACGCGCGCGCTCGGCGCGTAGGACACCGCGAAGCGATCGATGAGCGCGTCGCCGCGATCGTGCAGCGCGTGGAACGGCACGTAGTGCAGCACGCCGTGCGGCACGATCACCAGATGGTCGGCGTCGAGCACGTCCAGCACCGGCTCGACGAGCAGCCGGTGCAGCCGCGCGAGATGGCTCGTCGTCGCGTCGAGCAGCACGCGGCCGAACGTGCGCAGGTAGTCCGAATGCAGCCGGAATTTTCCGAGCTGGAATCGCAGCAGCCGGACGATGGCCGCGACGTCGGCGACGGGCCCGAGCTCCTGGATGTCGAGCTGATCGCGCCCGACGACGCAGGCGCGGATCATCCCGCGGCTGATGTAGTACTCGAGGAGCTTCGTGCCCGCCGGCAGCGCCGCGCGGATGGCGGGCACGTCGACCGCGCCGCCGCCGTGCAGATCGGCCAGGTCGGCGTCGACGCTGCGCAGCTCGCACAGCCGATCCGCCAAGAGCGCCTCGCGCACGCCGGCGTCCTTGCGCAGGCGCGCGACGCGCGCCGGATCGAAGTGCTTCTGCCCGGTCGTCTCGCGCTCGATCTGATGGTCGTAGCCGTGCAGCTGCTGCCGCGCTTCGCGCACGCCGGCCGCGGCGAGCTCGCCGGCCGGCTCGCGCGCCGCCAGCTCGCCCGCGCGGAAGGCAATCAGATCGGCGAAGCTGCGCGACTTCGCTTCCTCGATGAAGCCGAACGCCGCTTCGGCGCGGCCGGCCGCCGGACCGTGCTGCAGCGCCATGGCCACGAGGCCTTCGTAGATCGCGAGCTTGTCGCTGAGGAACGTGATCTTCAGCTCGTCGCCGCGCAGATGGCTGCGCAGCTCCTCGAGGAGGCCGCGCGCGCGCCGGTACGCGGCGAACGCCTCGTCCTGCAGGTCCAGCGCCTCGTACGCGCTGCCGAGCATCAGCGCCGCCTGCCATGCGACGGCGGGCGCGTGGACGTCCTCGAGCCGGCGGACGGCCGACAGGCTCAGCGTCAGCGCGCGCGGCAGCCGGCCCGCCTCCAGATCGACACGCGCCATCAGCACCTCGGCGAGCGCCGCCTTGGCGGGCATCGTCAGGCGGACGAACGTGCGGCGCGCCTCGGCGGCGAGGCGCCGCGCGTCGGCCGGGCGTCCGATCTTCAGGAAGATCACCGCCTGATACAGATCGATGAGCGTCGGCCAGGCGCGGTTCCGCTCGCGCACGAACAGCGCGCGCGCGCGCGAGAAGAGCCGCCGCGACGCGACGGTGTCGCCGAGCTGTCCCGACGCGATCGCGAGGAAGACCAGGCTCTTCGCGCGCTCGTAGCGCATGCCGAGCTGATCGAACGCTGCGGCGGCGCTGCGCGCCATGACGACCGCCGCCGGAAAGTCGTTCACTTCGAGATCGAGCTCGGCCTCGTCGAGATCGCACAGCGCATGGTGATAGCGGTCGCCCACCTTGACGCAGAAGGCGCGCGCCGCGGCGTACAGATCCAGCGCCTGCTGGTAGTCGCCGCGCATGAAGTACAGGTAGCCGATGTTGTAGTCGGCCTCCGCCGTCATCAGCGGCATCCTGGCGCTCTCGCAGTACGCGCGGGCGTCCTCGTAGACTTGGAGCGCCTCGTCGTAGCGCGTGAGGCTGATGAGACAGGTCGCCAGATTGCGCAGCGTCACCGCGACGTCGGCCGGCGACGCCGACGCGCGGAACCCGTTCAGCGCGCTCTGATAGCAGGCGAGCGCCTCCTCGAAGCGGTCCTGCCGGAAATAGATGTTGCCGGCGTTGCTCTCGAGGCGCGCGAGCCGCGCCTGATCGCCGTGCCGCTGGAAGACGCCGCGCGCGCGCGCCGCGCGCGCGAACGCCTCGTCGTACTCGCCGCAGTAGATGAGCGGCTGCAGCGATCCGCTGTCGGTGATCGCCACCTCGATCTCGGCGCCGATGGTCGTGAACGCCTCGACCGCCGCCTTGTAGCGCGCGAGCGCGGCGCGGTAGCGGCCGCCGAGCGACTGCACGTGCCCGTCCGCGCGCAGCGCGCGCGCCCGCGCGTGCGGATCGCCCACCTTGTGCGCGAGCCAGGACGCGGCGCGCGCCAGACGCCGCGCTTCGTCGAGGTTCGACCGCGCGCGCCGCGGCACTTCGTCAGCGAGCTGGATCACGAGCTCGGGGCCGGCATCCACCGCGAGCCGCTTCAGCAGCGCGAGCGGCTGCTGCGCGCGCGACACGCGCTCGATGACGCCGTCGAGGGCCGCCGCCCCTAGCACCGCCACATCAGAACCCATTGCTCTTCAGGTTCGCGCGCAGCTTCTTCAGGCAGCGGCCGCGGATGAAGCCAATCGATCCGGTCGCGAGCCCGAGCTTGCGCGCCACTTCGTCGTACGGCATCGGCGGCTGCTGGTAGAAGAGCAGCTGCACGAGCTCGCGGCAGCGATCGGGGAGCGCCGCGATCGCTTCGCGCACGCTCTGCTCGCGCTCCACAGCCTCCATGATCTGCTCGCCGCTGTCGTCCTCGCTCGCCAGATCGTGCGCGACGGCGTCGGCCTGCGGCCAGAGCGACTCGCGGCGCTTCTGCAGCTTCCAGTGCAGCGTCTTGTGGCGCGTCACGCGCACGAGCCACGGCCGCAGCGCGTCGTGCCGCCGCAGCCGCGGCAGCTCCGCGACGAGCGCCGTGCACACCGCCTGAAAGATGTCCGCGGCGTCGTCGGGCTGCGCGCCGTATTTGATCGGGATCGAGTAGATGAGGCGCTTGTACTTGCTCATCACCGCCGCCCACGCCGCCGGATCGCCGTCCAGGCAGCCGCGGACGAGCGTCTCGTCCGATCCCGCGCCGTCCATCCCCTCCCAGTTCATCGGCCCGACCTCCCCGGCGCGCGCCAGAACAGCTGCTCGACGTTCCACAGCGTGTAGTGATCGAGCACCGCGGGTCGGAAGTTCCCCAGGCCACGTTTCGCGGCGACAACGATGTTCGGGCTGACGAGCGGCACGAGCGGAAGCTTCTCCGCGACCAGCGCCTGGACGCGATCGTAGAGGCGCTTGCGCTCCGCGGCGTCGAGCGTCGTCATCTGCTGCTGCATCAGGCGATCGATCTCGACTTCCCACGGCGTCGACGGCTTTGCCTGCAGCGGGTGCCACACGTGCGTGGGTCCGCTCGAGAGCCAGACGTTCATCTCGGGGTTCGGATCGACGTCGCCGTCCACGAGGCGCAGCAGACAGGCGTCGTAGTCGTGCGACTCGAAGACGCGCGCGAGCACGGCGTTGAAGTCGAGCGACGCGATCTGCACGCCGATGCCCAGGCGCTTCAGATCGTCCTGGATGATCGCCGCCATGTCGTTGAGCGCCGCGTTGCCCGCGCCGACGAGGATCGAGAACGACACCGGCGTCCCGCCGCGATCGGCGAGCGCGCCGTCGGCGCGCCGGACGAAGCCGGCCTCGCCGAGCAGCTTGCGCGCCGCGTCGACCGACGGCGGCGTGCGCGCGATCTCGGTGTTCGCCCACAGGCGGTTGCCGGGCGTCACGTGGCCCCAAATCGGCGTGCCGCGTCCCCTGTAGGCGAGGCGCACGAGGCTCGCGCGATCGATCGCGAGCGAGATCGCCCGCCGGAAGCGCTCGTCGCCGAACCATGCCTGCTTCGACTTTACGCCCGGCGGCGCCGGATCGTTCTGGTTGAAGAAGAGGAAGTGGTACTCGAGCCCCGGCCCCAGATCCTGCAGCGCGTACGACGACGTCTTCTGATCGCGATCGAGCGCGGCGGCGTGCTGCGCGCTGACGCGGTTGAGAACGTCCACGTCGCCGGCGCGCAGCCGGACCACCTGCGCCTCCTCGGACGGCACGACGAGGAACGTGAGGCGATCCAGATAGGGCAGGCGCGTGCGCGCGCGGTCCTGCTTCCAGTAGTACGGATTTTTCGCGAGGACGATGGCTTCGCCGGACCGGAGCTGATCGACGCGGAACGGACCGAGGCCGGCGAGCTCGCCGGGCGGCGTCGCGACGCCCCACGCGTCCGCAAGACGTCCGTCCTTCCACGCCGCCTCGAGCCGATGGCGCGGCAGCATCGCGACGCTGTCGAAGATCCGCTCCGCCGCCGCGTACGGGCCGGGCAGATCGACGGCGATGGTGAGCGCGTCGACCTTCCGCACCGCGATCGGCTTGCCCCCGATGAGCAGCAGATCGCGCTGCGGCGAATGCAGACGCTCGTCCAGATACGCGCCGAAGCTGAAGACGACGTCGTCGGCGTCGAACGGGTGGCCGTCGGAGAAGCGCACGCCGCGGCGCAGGCGCAGCACGTAGTGCAGGCCGTCGGGCGACACGGTCCATGACGCGGCGAGCGCCGGCTCGGTGCGCTGCGTCTCACGGTTGATGTGAACGAGGTCGGCCTGCGTGCGCCAGATGACGTCTCGCGACGGGATGTCGAGGGCGACGAGCGGGTTGAGCGTCTTCGGCTCGCCGCGCGCGGCGACGACGAGCGCGCCGCCGCTCGCGCCGACCTCGCCGTCGAGCGTCATCAGCTCCTCGCTCGCCGGCTGGTTCGCGTAGGCGCGCAGACCCGGCGCCGCTAGGGCGAGGACTGCGGCCAGCGCGGCGAAGACGAGGCGCTTCATCGCCACGCTCCCGCCGGCAGGATGTGGCTTCGCTGGTGCAGCGCGTCGGCGGCGGCGTGATAGAGGAGCGACACCACGACGAGCGCCGCGGCGGGCGCCGCGAGCCACCAGTGCGCCGCGCTCAGCTCCTGCCGGAGCATCGCGTTGATCATCGTTCCCCAGCTCGGCGTCGGCTCGCCCACGCCGAGGCCGAAGAACGACAGCGTGATTTCGGCGAGCGTGTACTGCGGCACGAGAATGCTCGCCTGCGTGAGCGCGACGCTGAAGGCCTCGGGCAGCACGTGCGCGAGCATCAACCGCGCGCGCGAGGCGCCCGACGCGGCGGCGGCGGTGACGTAGTCGCGCGTCCGCGCGCTCAGCACGACGCTTCGGATGAGGCGCGCCGGCCGCGCCCAGCCGGCGATGCCGATCACGACGACCACCGCCGCGAGCGCGCGGCCGGCGCTGACGTCGAGCGGCAGCGCGGCGCGGATCGCCAGCAGCAGATACAGCCACGGCAGCGCCATGAACAGGTCGGACGCCGCCATCACCGCGCCGTCGATCCAGCCGCCGAAGAAGCCGGCGACGCAGCCGAGCGCCAGGCCGATCGTCAGCGCGAGCGCGCCGGCGAGGAGGCCCGCGCCGAGCGAGATCCGGCCGCCGTAGAGCAGCCGCGAGAACTCATCGCGGCCGAGCTCGTCGGTGCCGGCCAGGAAGATGGTCGCCGGCGGATCGACCGCGAGCAGCCGCCGCGATCCGGTCGATCCGTCCTCGTCCACCGCGCGCGCGAAGAAGCGAATCGGATACGCCGTTCCGCTCTCGTCGTCGGCGTGGACGAACGGCCGCAGGTGCACGTGGCCGGCGCGATCGACGAGGTGAACGCGCGTCGGCGGCGCCAGGGGACGATCCCGGTGCTGCGCCGTCGGGTCGTACGGCGACAGAAACGCGGCGCCGAGCACGATCGCGTACACGGTCCCGACGGCGATCGCGGTGCGGATCGTCGGCGTCACGCGGCGATCCTCGGATCCACCGCGCGCAGCAGCACGTCGGCGCAGCCGTTGCCGACCAGCAGCAGCACGGTCGAGAGCATCACGCCGGCGAGCACGAGCGGCTCGTCGCGCGAGCGGACCGCGTCGAGCAGCATCGGGCCGAGGCCGGGCCAGCTCATGACGACCTCGACGATCATCGACGCGCTGAAGAGCGCCGCGAATGACAATCCGAACAGTGAGACGAGCGGGTTGGCCGCCGCACGCAGCGCCGAGCGCCACAGCAGCCGGCGGTACGGGATGCCGCGCGCCGCCGCCGCAATCAGGTACGGCGCGCGCAGCGCGTCGAGCATGCTCGCGCGCACGTGGCGCGCGAGCGGAGGCGCGGCGATGAGCGTCAGCGCCGCGACCGGCAGCACGAGATGGCGCACGAGGTCCCCGATCGCGGCGAGGCCGCCGAGGTCCGCGGCGCCGCGCACGCCGCCGGTCGGCAGCACGCCCGATGCGGCCGCCGCCAGCAGCAGCGCAATCGCGATCAGCAGATCGGGGACCGCGACGAGCGCGGTCGCGCCGGCGGCGAGCAGCCGGCCGTCCGCCGAATTGTCGCGCGCCGCCATCCAGACGCCGAGCGGCAGCACGAGGATCCACGTGACGGCGAGCGACGCCGAGACGAGCAGCAGCGAGTTCAGCGCGCGCCGCGCGATGAGCGGCGCGATCGGCGCGCCGTAGGCGACCGAGCGGCCCAGATCGCCGTGCGCCACCGAGTCCACCCAGCTCGCGTAGCGGGCGAGGAACGGCCGATCGAGGCCGGCGCGGCTCCGCAGCGCGGCGACGGCCGCCGGCGAGAGCTGCCGCTCGAGGCGCGCCTGGCCGAACGCGTCGCCCGGCGCGAGCTCCGTGACGGCGAACGCGATGACCGACACCGCGATCAACTCGACGACGGCCCGGGCGAAGTGGCGTACGACCACACTACGACCGACGACGTGAACCAGGCTCATAGGGCAGGCGGGTCCGTAAAGTATAAACGTCGCGGTGGCGCGCAGACAGCCGCGATTTGTCAAAAGATTTACGTTGAGGTTGCGTGGCCGTTCAAGCTGTCCGATAGGTGGACCGGAAGTCGCGGAATCGATGCACAAATCATCGCGACGTCGGGTTTATGTACGAATTCGTGAGGCGCGGGACCGTCGGACCGGGTGTTCCGCTCGGTCCCGCTTCGTGGCATTGACAGCGCGGCGCGCTTACGTCGCGGACTTCTTCCCGTACTTCTTCGCCGCCTTTGGTCCGACCTCCGCGCCGTAGACGTTTCCCTGCGCGTCGACCGCGACGCCTTCAGCGGCGCTCGTGCCGGCCGTCGTCTTCGCCGGATCGGGATTCTCGGGATCCGGAATGAGATACATCACCTTCAGATCCCTCGCGCTGCCGACGCGGATGCCGCGCTTCCATCCGCCGGGATGCGACGTCGGGCTCGACTCGGAGTCCGCGGCGTAGAGCAGATCGTTTTTGTCGATGAACAATCCGCTGATGCGGCTGAAGTCCTTCGTCTCGGTGAGGAACTTGCCGTCCAGATCGAAGAGCTGCAGCCGCACGTTGCCGCGATCGGCGACGAAGAGGCGGCCCCGCGCGTCGATCGCGAGGCTATGCGGCGTGCGGAACTCGCCCGGCGCCGAGCCGAGCTTGCCCCAGCTCTTGATGAATTTGCCGTCCTTGGTGAACTTCGAGATGCGCGCGACGGTGTCGGGCGGCGCGTTGTTGTTCTGGCCCGCGTGCCCTTCGGCGACGAAGATGTCGCCGTTCGGCGCCGTGACGACGTCGTTCGGCTCGGTGAGCGCCTCGGGCGGATTGCCGGCGACGCCCGCCTTGCCGAGCGTGAGCAGCACCTTGCCGTCGGGGCTGAACTTGATCACCTGATGGCCGACGGGCTTCGCCGGCTGCGCGGGCGGAGGCGCGGAGCCGGCCGCGGCGCCGCGCGCCGGACGCACGCGGTTGTCGTTCGCGTCGGTCACCCAGACGTTGCCGTCGCGATCGACGTGGATGCCGTGCGCGAACGCGATCATGCCGGCGCCGAAGCTCTTCACCAGCTTCCCGGTCGAATCGAACTTCAGCACCGGATCGAGCGGCGACATCTTGCCCGTCGCCGGATCGGCGCAGCTGTTGACGCCGCAGCGCTCGGCGATCCAGATCGATCGGCCGTCCTTGTCGATGTCGACGGCGCTCGTCGATCCCCACGTGCGGCCGTCGGGGAGCTTGAAGATGTTCTGCCCCGGCTGGTACGGGTTCGGCAGATCGTTGGTCGGCGTCTGCGCGAAGACCCGGCATGCCGAGATCGCGATCAGAGCCGCCGCTAGCGCTCGTCCGATCCTCATCGTTTGCCTCCTACGCAGCAATTAAGAATTTGGAATTTGGAATTTGGAATTCGTCGTCACGACCGTGATCACGAATTCTTAATTCTTAATTTCGTGTAATTCTTAATTACTTCCTCACATATTTCTTGACGGCTTTCGGGCCCACCTCCGCGCCGTAGATGTTGCCGGCGTTGTCCACGGCAACGCCTTCCGCGGCGCTCGTGCCGGTGAAGTTGTCGGCTGCGCGCGTGCGCGTCTCCGGATCGGGGATGAAGCCCTCGATCTTGCCGCTCTTGATGCTGCCCCAGCGGATGCCGCGGTGCCAGCCGTTGTGGTTCTGCGACACCGACTCGGACTCGGAGTCGGCGACGTAGAGCGTGTCGCCCTTGATGAAGATGCCGCTCGGGCGGCTGAACTGCTTGTACTCGGCGATGTACTTGCCGTCCTGATCGAAGACCTGGACGCGGTTGTTGTTGCGATCGCCGACGAAGAGACGGCCCTGCGAGTCGAACGCGAGCGCGTGCGGCTGATCGAATTCACCCGGGCCGGATCCGAGCTTGCCCCACTCCTTGATGAATTTTCCCGTCTTATCGAACTTCAGGATCCGGTTGTTGCCGGCGCCGTGGCCTTCCGAGACGAAGATGTCGCCGTTCGGCGCGGTGACGACGTCGTTGGGCTGATAGAAATAATCGGGCGCCGCCGCGCCGCCCGGCTTGCCGAGCGTGAGCAGCACCTTGCCGTCGGGGCTGAACTTGAACACCTGGTTGCCGATCGTCGCGCCCGGGCGCGGACCGATCGGGCCCGCGGGCGGCGCCGCGCGTCCGTCGGCCGTCGTCCCCGGCTCGTCGCTGCGGCCGCTCCCGCGGCCGGCGCCGCCGCCGCGCTGCGCCTGCGGCCCGTTGTCCTGCCCGTCGGTCACCCAGACGTTGCCGTCGCGATCGACGTGGATGCCGTGCGGGAAGATCAGCATGCCGGCGCCGAAGCTCTTCACGAGTTTGCCGCTCGCGTCGAACTTCAGCACGGAAGGGAGATCGGACATCTTGCCCGTCGCGCGATCGAGACAGCTGTTCTGGCCGCAACGCTCGGCGACCCAGATCGATTTGCCGTCCTTGTCGATGTCCACGGCGCTCGTCGATCCCCACGTGCGGCCGTCGGGCAGCTTGAAGAAGTCCTTGATCGTCGTGTCGGGGTTGGGCGCGTCGTTGGTCGGCTGGACGTCCTGCGCGGCGAGCGGCGCGACCAGCAGCGCCGCGGCAAAGGCCAAGCGTGCAATGCGCATTTGATCTCCTTCTGACTGCAAACGCCCGCGCCGGCGGCTTTCGCGGGGCGCCGGGGCGAGCGCATTATAAGATACGCGCCTATGCGACGACTGGCTTATGCGGCGGCGATCTTCGCGTGCGGCATCGCGGCGTCGGCCGACGACAGCGGCCGCACGCTCACCATCGATCACTACGTGCGCGTGAAGTCCGCCGTGCCGGCGATCGCGGGGCAGGAGGTGCCGATCTACGTCCGCGAGCGCGTCCTCGCGGGGGCGGCGCTGCGCGGCGGCGCGGGCGGCGATCGCGTGGCGCTCTTCGTCCACGGCGCTGGCACTCCCGCTGAAGTCGCCTTCGACGTGCCGGAGGCCGACTACAGCTGGATGGCGTTTCTCGCGCGCGCCGGCTTCGACGTCTTCGCGATGGACACGACGGGCTACGGTCGTTCGTTCCGTCCGGCGGCGATGAACGATCCCTGCAATCTCGCCAAGGATCGTCAGGCGCCGTTCGTTGGTGCGCCCTGCGCGCCGAGCTACGGCCATGCGCTGACGACGATCGCGTCTGACTGGAACGACATCGACGCCGTGATCGAATACATCCGCGCGCTGCGCCGCGTGGAGCGCGTGAGCCTGCTCGGCTGGTCGCTCGGCGGGCCGCGCGCCGGCGGTTACGCGTCGCAGCATCCGGAGAAGGTGCAGAAGCTCGTGCTGCTCGCGCCGGCGTACAACCGCAGCGGCGCCGCGGCGCCGCCCGCCAAACTCCCGCCCGACGGCGTCCCAATGAACACGCAGTCGCGCGAGGAGTTCTTCGCGAACTGGGATCGGCAGGTCGGCTGCCCGGCGCAGTACGAGCCGGCGGTCGCCGACGTCGTGTGGCGCGAGATGCTCGCCTCCGATCCGATCGGCGCGACGTGGAGCGCCGGCGTCCGCCGCGCGCCGCAGACGGCGACGTGGGGCTTCAACGCGGCGGCCGCGGCGAAGATGCAGATGCCGACGATGGCGATCGCGGGACAGCACGACAAGCAGGTGCCGCCCGATCGCGTGCGCGACTTCTACGCCGATCTCGCCGCGCCGCAGAAAGTGTTCGTGGATCTCGCGTGCTCGTCGCACAATGCGATGTGGGAGAAGAACCGGCTGTTGCTCTTCCGCGCGTCGCTCGAGTGGCTCACCTCGGGCGCCGTCAGCGGCGCCAAGGACGGCACATTACGGCTCGGCTACTGACGCGGCGCGCGGCGGCGCTCGTGGTGGTGGCGGCCGTGCTCGCCGCCGCGGCGGCCGCCGTGTTCGCGCAGGAGCGCTTCCGCGGCGGCTTCGGGTTCGGCGGGCCGCGCATGCGCAACTTCGTCCCCGGCTCGAACGTGTACTACGACGGGCGCTTCACCTTCGTGCGCGTCCGCTACGAGACCGGGCCAGGCGGCTACTGGTATCGCGGGCTGCCGGCCTGGGCGCACGGCTATCCGATGGCCGAGCAGAACCTCATGCGGATCATGAACGAGGTCAGCTTCCTCGGCGCGCAGGAGTCCATCAATACCGTCACGCTGGACGATCCGGAACTCTTCAAATATCCAATCGCCTACATCATCGAGGTCAGCTGGTGGGAGCTCAACGACCGCGAAGCGGCCGGGCTCCGCGCGTACATGGAGAAGGGCGGCTTCGTCATCGTCGACGACTTCAAGCAGTTGGGCGACTTCGGCAGCCCCGGCTGGGATCCGTTCGAGGCGAACATGAAGCGCGTGCTGCCCGACGTGCGCTTCTACGAGATGAAGGCCTCGCATCCGATCTTCCACGCGTTCTTCGAGATCAACGACCTCGAGATCGTTCCCCAGGCGTACAACGCCGGCAAGCCGATCTTCCGCGGCGTCTACGAGGACAACGATCCGTCCAAGCGCCTGATGATGATCGTGAACTACAACACCGACATCTCGCAGTACTGGGAATGGTCGGGCACGGGGCTGCGGCCGATCGACGACACGAACGAAGCGTACAAGCTCGGTGTGAATTATCTGATGTACGGCCTCACGCACTGATCTAATCACGGCTCAGCGTTAATCGGGGCTCGGTCTCGTCCGTCGCTGGCGTGCGCATTGCGTACTCATCGATGGCGGCGATGGAGCCTACCCACACGCGGTCGCTCGACCGCAGAACCACGACGAAAACGAACAGAGGAATTCGAACCATGGCCAGGGTGTGTACGGCCGCGCTGATGGCACTCGGCCTTTTCGCCGCGGGGCGCGCCGATGCGACGGAACGGCTGTGCGATGCGTCCGCGGAGAACTGCCGGACGCCGCTGATCGATCTGATCAACAACGAACACCAGGGTATCGACGTCGGTGTCTGGTTCTTCAAAGACGATCGCTTCGTCACCGCGCTCGTCAACGCGAAGAATCGAGGAGTGCCCATCCGGATCGTCATGGACCCGCGCGCCAATGCGACGTACCCGACCAACAAAGGCGAGCTCGACAAGCTGCAGGCGGCGGGCATCCCGATGCGGAAGCGGATCGCCGGCGACATCTGCCACTGGAAGCTGATGATTTTCGCCGGGCAGGGCACCGTCGAATGGTCGGGCGCCAACTTCAGCCCGACCGCGTTCGTGCCGCAGGATCCGTACAAGGACTACGAGGACGAGGTCATCTATTTCTCCGAGAAGCTCGTGCCCTCCTTCATGACGATGTTCGACAACATCTGGACCAACACGAAGGAGTACGCGAACTACGCGAACGTGCCGCCGACGCTGGTGCGCAACTACCCGACGAACCCGATCGATCCGCGGCTCAACTTCCCGCCGAAGGACAGCTACGAGGACCGGCTCGTGCCGCTGATGGATCATGAGCCGGCGGGCGGCTGGATCGACGTCGACATGTACCGCATCACGATGGCTCGTCCGGTCGACGCGGTGATTCGCGCCGCGTCGCGCGGCGTGCGGATCCGGATGTACCTCGAGCCGAACGAGTACGCCAACACGGCGCGGCCCGGCAACAAGGTGCAGATGGATCGCCTCGTGGCGGCGGCGAAGCAGTATCCGGGCACGATCGAAATCCGGATGCGCAAGCATCTCGGCCTCAATCACCAGAAGACCGTGTGGTTCCACGCGCAGCACGTCGTCGTCTTCGGCACGTCGAACTGGTCGGACGCCTCGGACGACAACCAGCTCGAGGCGAACATCTTCACCGACAAGCTGCCGGGCGATCCGCTGAACGACGTGCTGTTCGATGATCTCTACAAGGTGTTCAACCGCAAGTGGCACAACTCGAACCCGGTCGGCGCGATCGAGACCGAAGCGTGGCGCACGCCCACGCTGCCCGATCCGACGCTCGGCGACAAGTGCCTCGATCCGAAGGCAGACAACTACGGCGGTCCGCTGCCGTGCACCTATCCGCCGCCGCCGCCGCCGCCCCCTCCGCCTCCGCCGGGGGCGAAGACGATCGTGGTCTATCCGGCCAAGGGCGTCATCACGGGCACGCGGTGGGAGACGAAGGCCGATCCGTCGGCCGCCGCCGACATGGCGCTCCACAACCCCGATCTCGCGCAGAGCAAAGTCGCGCCCGCGCTTGCCTCGCCGGCGAGCTACGTCGAGACGACGTTCGACGCGATGACCGGCACCGCTTATCACGTATGGGTCCGGCTGAAGGCCGACAGCGACTCGTCGTCGAACGATTCGCTGCACATCCAGTTCAGCGACGCCGTCACCGGCGCCGGATCCACGACGCCCACGCTCGGCTTCGGCACGACGAGCTCCGCGGAGTTCATCCTGCAGGACGGCCCGAGTGGCGGCGGCGACCTTGGCTGGGGCTGGGCCGACAACGGGTGGGGCGTGCCGGGAGAGCCGATCTACTTCCAGACGACCGGCACCCACACGCTGCGCATCCAGCAGCGCGAGGACGGACTGTCGGTCGATCAGATCGTGTTCAGCCCGGACACGTACTTCACCGCGGCGCCAGGTCCGCGCACCAACGACTCGACGATTCTTCCGGAGGGCGCGGCGGGATCGAGCGGGTGCAGCTACACGCTCTCGAAGACGACGAGCAGCGCCGCCGCGGCCGGCGGCAGCGACTCGGTCATCGTGACGACGACGTCGGGCTGCTCGTGGACCGCAACTTCCAACGCCACGTGGATTGACGTGCCGGCCGGCGCCGGCGGTTCCGGCAGCGGGAGCGTGTCGTTCACCGTCGCGCAGAACACCGCCGCGGCGCGGACCGGAACGCTGACGATTGCCGGAAAGACGCTCACCGTTTCACAGGCTGCGCCGCTGCCGCCGGGCGCGACGACGATCGTCCTGTATGCGTCGAAGGGGACGACCACCGGAAGCCGCTGGCAGACGCTCGCCGATCCGACGGCGGCCGGCGGCCAGGCGCTCCAGAATCCGAACCTCTCGCAGGCCAAGGTCGCGCCGGCGCTCGCCGCGCCGGCCAGCTTCGTCGAGCTGCCGTTCGCCGCGGTGGGCGGGGTCGGCTATCACATCTGGATCCGCCTGCGCGCGGAAGGCAACCTGACGTCGAACGACTCGGTGCACGTGCAGTTCAGCGACGCGGTCGACGGCAGCGCGTCGACGACGCCGACGATGCAGTTCGGCACGACGAGCTCGGCGGAGTTCATACTGCAGGACGGATCGACGGGCGCCGCGCCGAACGGGTGGGGCTGGACCGACAACGGGTGGGGCGTGCTCGGCGATCCGATCTACTTCGGCGCCACAGGCACGCACACGATGCGGATTCAGCAGCGCGAAGACGGTGCGATCGTCGATCAGATCGTGCTCAGCCCCGATACCTATTTCACGACGCCGCCCGGCGGCGCCACCAACGACGGCACGATTCTGCCCGAGACGACGGCATCGACCGGCGGGGTGACAGTGAAGCCCTGAAATCAGGAATTTGGAATGAGGAATTTGGAATTCGTTGTCACGCTGTCATGACCGTGATCACGCATTCCAAATTCCAAATTCCAAATTCTCAATTGCGCGTCACGCCGTCCCTCGCGACATCGCGGCCTTCACACGCTCGGCGGTGAACGGCACGGTCCGCAGCCGCACGCCGGTGGCGTCGAACACCGCGTTCGCCAGCGCGGCGGCCACGGGCGCCGTCGCCGCCTCGCCGGCGCCGAGCAGCGGCTGATCGCGGCGATCGATCAGGATCACGTCCACGGCGGGCGCCTCGGGGAAGCGCAGGATCGGATAGCTGCTCCAGTCGACGCTCGTCACGCGCGCGCGATCGAAGGTGACCTCCTCGTGCAGCGCGCGGCTCAGCGTCTGCACGATGCACCCTTCCACCTGGTTCCGCAGCGCATCGGGGTTCACGATCAACCCGCAGTCGTGCGCGCAGACGACCCGCACGACGGCGATGCGGCCGCTTTGCGGATCGACGGCGACTTCCATGGCCGTCGCCACGTAGTTCTCGGCCTGCTTGTAGCGCATGTAGGCGATGCCGCGTCCGCGCAGCACGCCGCCGGATCCCGCGGCGCGCCGCGGCGACGGCCTGGCGTCCCACCCGAACCGTTCGGCGCACCGCGTGATCGCGTCGATCGCGCGCTCGTCCGTCAGCCGCGCGATCCGGAACGCGATCGCGTCGGTATTCGCCGCAGCCGCGAGCTCGTCGGTGAAGCTCTCGACCGCGAAGACGTTCGCGATCTTTCCCGGCGCGCGCAGGTTCGAGAGCTGCAGCGGCGCCTCCTTCGTCCAGTGCACGAGCACGCGCGCGCTCGCGACGGCGTACGGCGGATCGCCGTTCTGCGTGATCGCGCCGGCGCCCTGCCCGTGCTCCTGCGCGAGGCCGGCCGCGTCCGCCGCGAGCAGCGCGCGCGCGCCGGGCGCCTGCGCCGGCAGCCACATGTCGGTCGTCCAGCCGACGATCGCGCCGCGCGCGTCGATGCCGGCGCGCACGTCGATCAGCTGCTGCGGTCCCTTCGGGTCCCAGCCGGTCTCGTCCTGCCGCGACCACTGCACGCGCACCGGCTTCCCGATCGTCTTCGAGATCAACACGGCGTCGGCGGCGACGTGATCGCCGCCGTTGGTGCCGTACGATCCGGCGCCGTCGAGAAAGACGACGCGCAGCTGCTTTGGATCGAGGCCGAACACCTTCGCGAGGTTCGAGCGCAGGCCGTGCGGGCCCTGCGACGACGACCAGACGGTGCCGCCATGGTCCTTGATGTCGGCGACGGCGCAGCACGGCCCGAGCGACGCGTGGCTCTGATACGGCCAGAAGTAGGTTGCCGAGACGGTCTTCTGTGCGCCGGCGATCGCCGCGGCCGCGTCGCCGCGCGCGACGACGGCTTGATCGCGCTCGACCTCCGCCGCGCGCGTCCACGTGTCGAGTCCGTCGCTCCCCGGCAGCGTGTGCGCGTCGGTCCAGATCGCTTTGAGCGCGGCGGCGGCGCGCACCGCCGCCCACTCGTCCGGCGCGGCGACGGCGAGGAAGCTGCCGGCGCGCACGACCTTCACGTCCGGGATCGCGCCGACCGACGACTCGTCCACCGAGACGAGCGTTGCGCCGATGGCGGGCGGCCGAATCACGCGCGCGTGCAGCATGCCGGGCAGCGTGACGTCGTGCACGTATACGTGGCGCCCGCTGCATTTCGCCGGCACGTCGGGACGCGGCAGCGCCTGGCCGACGGTCGTGTAGCTCGCGGGCGATCGCAGCGGCGCCTTCGGATCGACCTTCACCTGCAGCCGCCGATCGCCGACGAGCGACGCGATCGTGACGCCCTCGCCGGACGCCGCGCGGATCTCGCTGCCGGCGATCGTCAAGTCGCCCGGCGCGCGGTTCAACTTCGCGGCCGCCAGCGCGACGAGCGCCTGCCGCGCGGTGGCCGCCGCCTGGCGCACCTCGGCGCCGCCGCGCGTCAGCCCGGTGCTGCCGCCGGTGCCGCCCTGATCCGGACAGCGTCCGGTGTCGCCGTCCACGATGGTGATCCGCGACGCCGGGATGCCGAGCTCTTCGGCCGCCATCTGCGCGACCGCGATCCGCAGTCCCGTGCCGACGTCCACTTTGCCTGTGTAGACCGTGACGGTGCCGTCCGCGTGGAAGGCGAGGAAGCTGTCGACGTCCGCCGGATCGATCGGCTTGCCGTCGTCTCCGCGCGGCGCGGCGCCGGCGCGCTGCGGCGACGAGCGCGCCCATCGCGGCGCCAGCGCGTCGAACGCGAAGCCGACGATCACGGCGCCGCCGGCTTTCAGGAGGTCGCGACGCTGCAGCATCATCTGAAGCCTCCCCTCAGGCGCGCGACGCGCGCGCGACGGCGCGCACGATGCGCGTATGCGTGCCGCATCGGCACAGGTTGCCGGCGAGCGTCTGTTTGATCTGGTCGTCGGTCGGCGTCGAGGCCTGCGAGAGCAGCGCCGCCGCCGTCATGATCATCCCGCTCGTGCAGTAGCCGCACTGCGCGGCCTGCTCGGCGACGAACGCTGTCTGCACGCGATGCAGGCCGGCGCCGTCGGCGAGGCCTTCGATCGTCGTGATCGATCGGCCGGCTGCGCGATCGACGCGCGTCTGGCACGATCGCACGGCGCGGCCGTCCATCAGCACCGTGCACGCGCCGCATTGCCCGAGGCCGCAGCCGAACTTCACGCCGCGCAGGTCGAACTGATTGCGCAGCACGTAGAGCAGCGGCTGCGCCGGATCCCAGGAGTCGGCCGAGACGCCGCGTCCGTTGAGGCGAAACCGATAGCTGGCCATGACGGCGATCCTATACTGAGCGGATGAAGCCGATCGTGGCGATTGCGCTCGCCGTCTTCCTCCAGCCGCCCTCGCCGCCGGTCATCGTGGACACGCCGACGGTGAAGGTGCTGACGGGCCTCACCGTGCCGGAGTTCGAGGCGGAGATGCAGCAGATGACGCAGGCGCTCGGCGCCTCGTGCGGCACCTGTCATGCGCGCGGCAACTTCGCCAGCGACGCGAACCCGCGCAAAGCCGTCGCGCTGCGGATGCTCGAGATGACGAAGGCGATCAACCGCCAGTTCTTTCCCGACTACAAGCCGGACGAAGGCGCGTCGCGGATCGGCCGCATCACCTGCTTCACGTGTCATCAGGGTGACCTCCGGCCGAAATCGGCGCCCTGAAGTCCCGGATCGCTTCACGCAAACCGCGCCGCTCCTCGTTCGAACAGTCGATCTCGATTGACGAGGTCACGAACTTCGCCTTATCGTCGCGGGCTCCAGGAGGTCTCCGTGCTCAAATCGCGCCAGGCTGTTCGTTCGTGTGCGCTGCTGGTGTTGTTGCTGCCGTTCGCGTCCGGGGCCGACGCCGCAACGCTCGGCCGCGGTCTTGCTCAACTCGTCTCGCTCTTCGAGACGCAGAATCCCAACCTGTCGTCCGCGCTGCGGCTTCACGTCACGGCGCCTGACGGCGACGTGCTCGTCCACGTGCGCCTCGTCGAGACAGCCGACAAGGCCGCGACGCTGAAGCGTCTGGCCGACGCGGGCTTCCGCCTCACCGCGACGAGCGAGCTCGATCCGGCGCTCGCCGAAGGCTTCCTGTCGCTCGGCGCCGCGCGCGCCGCGGCGTCGGTCGACGGCGTGCTGCGCGTGCTCGCCGTGCAGCGCCCGTTCGCGTTCGCGGGAAAAGTCCAGAGCCAGGCGGTCGCCGTGCAGAAGGCCGACCTCGTTCACGCCCGCGGCATCACGGGCGCCGGCACGCGCCTCGGCGCGCTCTCCGACAGCTTCGCGTCCGTCGCGGATCATCCGAACGCCGCCGACGACGTCGCGAGCGGCGATTTGCCCGCCGGCGTGACGGTGATCGAGGATCTCAAGCCGGGCGACGGCAGCGACGAGGGTCGTGCGATGCTGCAGCTGGTGCACGATGTCGCGCCCGGCGCGAAGCTCGCGTTCGCGACGGCGTTCAACGGCGAGGTGGACTTCTCGAACAACATCCTGAAGCTGCGCCGGCTGTTCCACGCCGACGTGATCACCGACGACGTGATCTACTTCGACGAGCCGATGTACTCCGACGGTCTCCTGGCGCGCACGGTCGACCAGGTCGTCAAGGAGGGCGCGGCGTATTTCTCGTCCGCCGGCAACAACGGCCTCGAGGCCTACGAGTCGACCTACGACGCGGTGCCGCTCGCGGCGGCGAAGGCGCTGGTCGCCGCCGGCAAGTCGAACCTCGATCTCGACGCGCTGGCGGCGCACGGCCTCGACGTGAAGAGCCTCCACAATTTCCGCAACGCCGACGCCAGCGCCGCGATCTCGCAGCGGTTCACCTCCTACTTCGGCGATGTCGTGGACTTCCAGTGGGACGAACCGTTCGACGTGGGCCGAGTGCGCACCGACTACAACATCATCGTCTTCGACGCGGCGGGCCATTTCATCGACCCGAACGATCCGAATTCGAACGCGTTCTTCACGACCGACGACAACACGCAGACCGATCAGGCGGTCGAGCTCTTCGCCGTCAACCCGGGCACCTATCAGGTGGTGATCGCCAAAATGAACGACGGTCCGGCGCGTCGGATCAAGTATGTGACGGTGAACGGCACCGGTGAGAGCGAGCGCGAGAACGCGCCGTCGGTGTGGGGGCACACGGCCGCGCGCCGCGGCCAGTCGGTCGGCGCGATGTACTACGGCATCACGCGCTTCCCCGAGGACTTCAGCTCGCCCGGACCGGTGACGATCTTCTTCGATCGCAAAGGCCGCCGCCTCGACGAGCCCGAGGTGCGGCGCGTGCCGCAGATCACCGCCGCCGACGGCGTGGACACGACGTTCTTCATCCCGGGATTCGACATCGACGGGTCCGGCTTCCCGAACTTCTTCGGGACGAGCGCCGCGGCGCCCAACGCGGCCGCCGTCGCCTCGCTCATCATCGAAGCGGCCGGCGGGCCGGGATCGATCGCGCCGGAGGACGTCTACGCGCGCCTGCAGCGGACGGCCACGGCGATGCCGCTGTCGGCGAACCGCACGGTCGCGGGCGCGTTCGCGGGCCCTGTCGTGGCTGTGGCCAACGGCGACTTCCCGCGCGAGACCAACTACTGGCAGCTCGCCGTCGAGCCGTTCGCGACGCAGACGGTGCAGAGCGTCTCGATCAACCTGACGACGCCCGACATGCACTTCTCGAATCCGGCATCGCCGACGACGGGATTCAAGCTGGGCACCGCGAGCGGCATCGCGCGCACCGACATCACCGTGTCGCGCAGCCCGGATCTCACGACGCTCACGCTGACGTTCACGCCGGGCACGTTCGGCGCCGGCGACTTCTTCACATTCGCCAACTTCGCGTTTCCCACGCCGCTGCCCGTGCAGTTCGAGGTGGACGCCGACCGCGTGCAGAACGGCGTCGTCACCGTGACGCTGTCGGACGGCACGACCCGCACCGGCACGTTCGGCGTCGAGCGCGCGCAACGGATCAACAGCTTTACCGGCGCCGGGCTCGTCAACGCCGATGCGGCGACGCGCCAGCGCGGTGAAGGCAAGGGCACGAGGGACAACGACGACCGGCAATAACGCTGAACTCTCCCGTTCTCGAACTCACCCGTTCCGAGCGGGCACGTGGCGTGCACGCGCGATCGGTGAAGCCACAATGCGAGAGGAGAATGGGATGAATCGCAGAGCTCTGTCACAGTTCCTGATCGGATGCTGCGCTGCCGTCGCGCTCGCCGCGGCCGGCTGCAGCAGCGACAACGGCGCGGCGCGCACGAACGATGCGAACCGCACCGGCCAGCCGGCGGCCGCGGGCGCCGATCGCGCCGGCACGCCCGCCGCGGCGGGCGCGGAGACGGGCGGCACCGCGGGCGCCGCCGGGACGTCGGGGACCTCGGCCGCCGACAAGGACACGGCGAACGCCGAATCGATCACCTTGACCGGCTGTCTGCAGAAGGGCAGCGGTGCGTTGCGCAGCGATTACGTACTTACCGAGGTAAACACGACGCGCGGATCGGTCGGCACGACCGGCGCGAACCCGAAACCCGACGCCGTCGGGCAGGAGCAGATGCGCCAGGCCGAGCATTCGTATCGGCTCGACGGCGATCGCGACGACCTCGACAAGCTCGTCGGCAAACAGGTTCGCGTGAACGGCACGATCGAGAAGCGATCCGATCTGAACGATCACAACGCGAACGGTACGGTGAAGGATCGCGATCGGGAGAAGATCAGCGACAGCGATCTCGCGCAGGTGAAGGTGGCCAGCGTGAGCTCGATCGCGGACGCATGCGGAAAGAGCGCCCCGCGCAAGCGGTAGGGGCCCGTCATGGCTGATGGCTGAATGGCTGATGGCTATGGTTGATGGTTGATGGCGATGGTTGGATGGCTGATGCTGATAGCATGCGGTAGCCATTAGCCTTTAGCCATTGCCATCAGCCATCCGCCATCAGCCATGACGGATTTTTCCTTCACCGAGGCGTGTGCGCTCGTCGAGCGCGCGCTCGCCGGATCGACACGCCAGCACATCGTCGACGATCTCGCGCGGTCGCAGCCGTTCGCGCGCGCGCTGGCGCGGCTTCGTGAGCACCTGCGCGCGAACGCGTTCGATCCGTTTCTCGATCGCTTCGACCACCGGACCCGCCAGGAAGGTTTTCACGTTCTGCACGACTGGGACGGCAGGGCGGATCGCGTCGCCGACGACACGATTCCCGTCAATGTCCTCGATTACGTGGCGCTGCAGCGCGGCCGGGACCAGACCGACGCGCGCGCGCTCGCGCTCCTCCTCGACTACTACTATTTCCACGTCCTGCAGCTGCTCGCGCTCCGTGCGTGGGACGACGGCGATGCCGATGCGAGCGTCGAGCGCCTCGATCGTCTGCTCGAGACGCTCCAGGGCGCCGGCGGCAGCGGACAGCGCTTCGTGACGAATGCCGCAACGCTCGTCCTGATCGCGACGTCGCACTTCGAAGCGGTCGAGCGCGGATACGATCGGCTCCTGCGCCGTGTGAAGGCGCTGAACGGCGCGCACCGTACGCAGGTCGCCGTGGGCCACGCGTCGAGCATGGGGTGCCACCTGCGCTTCGGGTTCGAGGCGACTTACGCCCGCGACACGCTCCAGATGCGCGACGACAACGTCGCCGACTACCCGTGGCTCTGCTTCGCGCTCGCGACGGTGATGGAGGAGTACGCGCGGCTGCGCGAATCGGGAGCCGACGCCGACGCGCGCGCTCCGATCGTCGAAGCGATGGTCAACGGGCTCTCCGCCGACGCGCGCGCGTTCGTCGGCGAGCCGCCGGCGTCGCTGTCGCGCGCCGAACCGGATCGCGCGGCGTTTCGCGATCGCTTCCTCGCGCATCGCGGCGATCTCGTCGACGAGTTCGAGCGCCATCGCCCGCGCGACGCCGCCTACTCGCCGCTGTCGTTCTTCTTCAACTTCTCGCACAACGTGGTGAAAGGCACGATCGTCGACGCCGCGCTCCGCGGCGCGCCGTGGGATGTTGCGTTCAACGACATGCTAACGGGGCAGGTCGGCCGGGTGGGGCGGGTCGGGCAGGTCGGGCGGGTTGAGGACACAGAGGGGGGCGATCAGCGCGAGCGGCTCGCGCGGACGCTGATGGAGTACGCGCGCGCGAACCCGGATCGCATTCGCGGCCAGCTGATGCCGGTGATCGTCTACGACCCGCGCGCCGGCCACCGCGCGTTTCGCATCATGCTCGAGAAGCTCGCTCCATCGCCGTGATGATCATCGCCAGCGCCTGATTCACGGGGCACTCGATGCCGAACGTCGCGCCGAGCCGCACGACCGCGCCGTTCAGGAAGTCGATCTCGGTGCGGCGCCCTTTCAGCAGGTCCTGCTGCATCGACGAGAGATTGCGCGACGGCGCGTACTGCCGATCGATCTCGTCAACGAAATCGGCGGCGAGATCCACGCCGTCTTTCGCCGCCACGCGCCGGCATTCCTCCACGATCAGCTGTTTCAGCGGCCGCAGCCGCTCGTCGGCGATCGCGCCGACCTCGGTCCGCGTGATCGCGTTGATCGGGTTGATCACGCAGTTGACGACGACCTTCTGCCACATCTCGTCCTTGATGCGATCGGTCACCTCGCCCTTGAGCCCGCAGCGCGTGAACGCGTCGGCGATCGCGGCGCTCCGCGCGCTGCGCTCGATCCGGGTCGACGCGCGCACCTTGAGCTCGACGACGCCCGGCGTCCGGAAGATCGCGCCGAAATGCGTGATGGCGCGGAGCACGAGGCAGCGGCCGGCCACGGCCGTTTTCGCCACCTGTTCGCTGTAGAGGCCGTTCTGCACGCAGAGAATCGTCGTCCGCTCGCCGACGAGGTCGACGATCGATTCGAGCGCGGAGGCGCTGTCGGACACCTTGGTCGTGAGCACGACGAGCGCGTCCGGCGGCAGAGCATCGAGCGTGGCCACGGCGCGGACGCGGTAGGTCGCCTCCTCAGCCCCTGTGATCCGCAGCCCGTGCGCATTGATTTGGTCGGCGTGCGCCGGCCGCGCGACGAGCACGACGTCGTGCGCGATCGAGAGCTTCGCGCCGTAGACGCTGCCGATCGCCCCGGCGCCGAGGACGGCGATGTGCAAGACGGCGGACTGTAGCACGGCGGGTGCGCCTGGGCTAAAGCCCCCTGGCACAGACAATTAGCGACAACTCGACCGGGTTCAAACCAGCCGCTGTTCGTGTAGGATGTGCGCGTGAGCCATCGCGGGATTGGTGTGACCAGGCCGGTCGCGTGCGGTCTTGTTGTGTGGAGCGCCCTGTTTGGCGCCGTCGGCACGGCGCAGCGCGCGCCGGCGACGACGAAGACGCCCGCGAAATCGAGCGCCGCAAAACCGCCGGCGGCCGCGTCGCACGAGCAGACCCCGCCGGCTGCGGATCAGAACGCCATCGTGAAGCGGTACTGCGCGACCTGCCACAGCGATGCGAGGAAGACCGGCGGGCTCTCGCTCGCGAGCTTCGACGTCGCCGCGGCGGCGCGGAACGCCGAAGTGGCCGAGCGCGTGATCCGCAAGCTGGAGGCGGGCCTCATGCCGCCGCCCGCGGCGCCGCGCCCGGATCCCGATGCGTACGCCGCGCTCGTCGCCGCGATCGAGCGGCGCGTCGACGCCACGGCCGCCGCGAAGCCCAATCCCGGCGCGCGCACGTTCCAGCGCCTGAATCGTCCCGAGTACGCGCGATCGATTCACGATCTGCTGGCGCTCGACGTGGACGCCGGCACCTGGCTGCCGCTCGACACCAAGAGCGCGAACTTCGACAACATCGCCGACGCGCAGGCGCTCTCGCCGACGCTGCTCGAGGCGTACTTGAACGCGGCCAGCGCGATCAGCCGCATGGCGATCGGCGATCGCAACGCCCCACTGATCGACACGACCTACACCGCGCCGATCTACACATCGCAGCACCCGTGGGATCACGTCGAAGGCGCCCCCTACGGCACCCGCGGCGGCATCGTCGTCGATCACGTGTTCCCGGCGGATGCGGAGTACGTCTTCGAGGTCGATCTCGTCTCGGGATCGGGCTCGCGCTACGAGGACATCGACATCTCGATCAACGGCGAGCGCGCCGCGCTGATCGAGTACGAGACGGGGCCGGCCGGCGGCGCCGACGGCCGCGGGGCGGTCCCGATGCGGACCGAGCCGATTCTCGTGAAGGCGGGGCAGCACAAGGTGGCGGCGACGTTCGTGCGGCGGCAGGAAGGGCCGTACGAAGATCTCATCCGGCCGCACGACTGGTCGTTCGCCGGCGGCGGCTCGGGCGGGCCGGGCATCACGACGCTGCCGCACGTGAAGGACTTCGTCATCAAGGGGCCGTACCGGCCGACGGGCATCGCCGAGACGCCGACGCGCCAGAAGATCTTCAGCTGCCGGCCGACCGTGGCGTCGGAGGAGCGTCCCTGCGCGCGCCAGATCGTCGCGCGCATCGGCGCGGAGGCGTACCGGCGGCCGCTTGACGCGGGCGAGATCGATCGGCTGATGCCGTTCTACGAGAAGGGCGCTGAACGGTCGGGCGGGTCAGGCGGGTCAGGCAGGTCGGGCGGGTCGGGCGGGTCGGGCGGGTTTGAGACTGGTATTCGCGAAGTGCTCGAGGCGATTCTCGCGAGCCCGCACTTCATCTTCCGTCTCGAGAAAGAGCCCGACTCCGCGCACGCGGGCAGCGCGTATCGGATCGCCGACGTCGATCTCGCGTCGCGGCTGTCGTATTTCCTCTGGGGCACGCCGCCCGACGCGGAGCTGCAGGCGCTCGCGACGCAGAACAAGCTCTCCGCGCCCGGCGCGCTCGACAAGCAGGCGCGGCGCATGCTCGCCGATCCGCGCGCCGACGCGCTCGGCGACCGCTTCGCGGCGCAGTGGCTGCGGCTGCAGGACGTCGACAAGGTCCATCCCGATCCGAACTTCTATCCAAACTTCGACGACAACCTCGCGGACATGATGCGGCGCGAGACGACGATGTTCTTCAACAGCCTGGTGCGCGAGGATCGCAGCGTCCTCGATCTGTTCCAGGCCGACTACACGTTCGTCAACGAGCGGCTCGCGCGCCACTACGGCATCCCCGGCATCGCCGGGGAGCACTTCCGGCGCGTGTCGTATCCGGACGACACGCGGCGCGGGCTGCTGGGGCAGGGCAGCATCCTGGTGCAGACCTCGCTCGCGAACCGGACGTCGCCGGTGCTGCGCGGCAAGTGGGTGATGGAAGTGCTGATGGGCACGCCGCCGCCGCCGCCCCCGCCCGAGACGCCGACGCTCGAGGACACCGGCGACGCGAAGGACGGCCGGATGCTCACCACGCGCGAGCGGATGGAGATCCACCGCAAGAACCCGACGTGCAACGCGTGCCACCGCTTCATGGATCCGATCGGGCTGGCGCTCGACAATTTCGACGTGACGGGCAAGTGGCGCGTGCGCGAGAACGGACAGCCGCTCGACACGCGCGGGGACTTTTACGACGGCACGCCGGTGACGAGCCCGGCGGAGCTGACGCGCGCGCTGATGAAGCGGCCCACGCCGCTCGTGCGCACCTTCACCGAGAACCTGTTCGCGTACGCGCTCGGCCGACGCGCCGAGTATTTCGATCAGCCGGCGATACGCGCGATCGCGAAGGCGGCGGCGGCGAACGAGTACAAGATGTCGGCGTTCATCCTGGGCGTGATCAAGAGCGACGCGTTCCTGATGAAGCAGGCCGATCCGGCGGGCACGCAGTAGTTACGTGTCGGGCGACTCTCTCAGGGTCGCCGGGGGAGACGCATCGTGCAGTTCATCACTGGAAAGCACCTGCCGCGGCGGACGTTCCTGAAGGCCGCCGGCGCGACAGTCGCGTTGCCGTTCCTGGAGTCGATGGTGCCGGCCGGCGCGTTCCGCGTGAAAGCGGCGGCGCCCGATCGGACGCGGCTCGTGTGCATCGAGGAGGTGCACGGCCTCGCCGGCTGCAACAACTGGGGCGCGGGCAAGTTCCTCTTCGCGCCCGAGGCCACCGGCGCCGACTTCAAGATCGTGCCCGACAACCCGCTGAGCACGATCGAGGCGTACCGCGACTACATGACGATCGTCAGCAACACCGACTGCCGCAACGCGGAGGCGATGGCGCTGCCCGAGATCGGCGGCGACCACTTCCGCTCGAGCGCGGTGTTCCTCACGCAGTCGCACCCGAAGCAGACGCAGGGCTCCGACCTCTGGGCCGGCACCTCGCTCGACCAGATCTACGCGAAGAAGTACGGGCAGGCGACGCCGATGCCCTCGATGCAGTTCTGCATCGAGAACCTCGATCAGGCCGGCGGCTGCACCTACAACTACTCGTGCGCCTACACCGACTCGATCAGCTGGGCGTCGCCCAACGAGCCGCTGCCGATGATTCGCGATCCGCGCGTCGCCTTCGACATGCTGTTCGGCGCGGGCGCGACCGCCGCGGAGCGGGCCGAGCGGCGCGAAACGCGCAAGAGCGTGCTCGACTGGATCACCGGCGAAGTCGAGCGCACGCGTCGTCAGCTCGGCGCCTCCGATCGGCAGCGCCTCGATCGGTATCTCGACAACGTGCGCGAGATCGAGCGGCGCATCCAGGCGGTCGAGGCGCAGAACCGGAGCGGCGAGGCGCGCGCGCTGCCCGACGCGCCGGCCGGCGTGCCCGATTCGTTCTCCGAGCACATGCGCCTGCTGTTCGATCTGCAGGTGCTCGCGCTCGAGACCGACATGACGCGCATCATCTCGTTCAAGACCGGGCGCGACGCGCAGAACCGCGTGTTCCCGGAGAGCGGATCGAACCAGCCGTTCCATCCCGCCTCGCATCACGGCAATCGGGAGGAGCGGATCATGGAGTTCAACAAGATCTGCAAGTACCGCATGAGCCAGCTGGCGTACTTCCTCGAGAAGATGAAGAGCACGCACGTCGAGGGCGGCTCGCTGCTCGACCGGACGCTCGTGATCTGGGGATCGCCGATGGCGGATCCGAACATCCACAACCATCGCCGCTGCCCGATGGTGCTGCTCGGCCACGCCAACGGCGCGCTCAAGGGCAACGCGCATCTGAAGGCGGCCGATGGGACGCCGATGGCGAACGTGATGCTCACGCTGCTGCACGAGCTCGGCGTCGACGACATGAAGTCGTTCGGCGACAGCACGGGCGAGTTCTCGTTCACCGCGCCCGCGGCGACGACGATCGCGTAGGGGCATCGACATGAAACGTTGGTTCGGTGCAACGCTATCGGCCGCGCTCGTCGCGACGGCCTGGCTCGCGGCGGCGCCGTCGACGACGCCGGTGGCGGACGCCGCGATGCGCGGCGATCGCGACGCCGTGCGGACGCTCCTCAAACAGGGCGCGGACGTCGGCGCGCCGCAGGGCGACGGGATGACGGCGCTCCACTGGGCGGCCGAGCGCGGCGACGCCGAGCTCGCCGAGATGCTGCTCTACGCCGGCGCCAACCTCGCCGCCGTGACGCGCGTCGGCCAGTACACGCCGCTTCACCTCGCGAGCAAGGCCGCCAGCGCGCCCGCCGTGCAGGTGCTGCTGAAGGCCGGCGCGAACGTCGCCGCGGTGACGCGGCCGAGCGGCGTGACGGCGCTCCATCTCGCCGCGGCGTCGGGCAGCGCCGCCGTCATCACGCTGCTCCTCGAGCGCGGCGCCGACGTGAACGCGAAGGAAGCCGAGTGGGGACAGACGCCGCTCATCTTCGCCGCGGCGCAGAACCGCGCCGACGCGATCCGCGCGCTCGTCGCCGCGGGCGCCGACGCCGCGATCGAGTCGAAGATGATCGACGTCGTGCACGAGTCGCAGATGGATCGCGCGGGCGTGGCGCTGCAGCGCAAGATCCTCGAGGCGTCGGTCCCGAAGGGCCAGCAACCGACGGCGAGCCAGGTGCAGGCGGCGATCGAGGCGGCGCGCAGGCTCTACGCGACGGGCAAAGTGCCGCCGCCGGAGCCGGGCGCCGGCCGCGGGGGCCGGGGCGGCCGCGGCGGCGACGATCCCGATGCCGCGAACGCGGCGAACAGCTTCAACCCCGAGGAAATCAACCCGCCGGTCGCGACCAAAGGCGGCATGACGGCGCTGCTCCACGCGGCGCGCCAGGGCTACATCGACGCGGCGCAGGCGCTCCTCGACGGCGGCGCGACGATCAATCAGGCAAGCGCCGGCGAGGGCGCGACGCCGCTCCTCATCTCGATCATCAACGGCGAGTTCGACATGGCGATGTTCCTGCTCGGCAAAGGCGCCGACCCGAACCTCGCCGAGGCGAGCAACGGCGTGACGCCGCTCTGGGCAGCCGTCAACACGCAGTGGCAGCCGCGCACGCGCTTTCCGCAGCCGCAGGAGATGGAGCGGCAGAAGGCCACGTATCTCGACGTGATGAAGGCGCTGCTCGACGCCGGCGCCGATCCCGACGCGCGGCTCAAGACGCACCCGTGGTATCTCGTCTACAGCGGCTGCGGCAACCGCAACTGCGGCCTCGCCGACACGGCGGGATCGACAGCGTTCTGGCGCGCGGCGTACGGCACCGACCTCGCCGCGATGAAGCTGCTCGCCGCCTACGGCGCGGACCCGGACATTCCGACCGTGGCGCCGCCGACGCCGGTGCGCCGCGGCGGCGGTCCGCCGCCGGCCGGCGCGCGCGGCGGCGCGCCGGGGCAGAACGCGCCGGTGCCCGGCGCGGGCGGCGCGATCATGCCGACGGCCGACGCGGGCCAGGCGCGCTTCAGCGCGCCGCCGGTGCCGCCCGGCGGCCCGGGCGCGCTCGCGATTCACGCCGCGGCCGGCCTCGAGTACGGCGAGGGGTTCGCCGGCAACGCGCATCGCCACGCGCCCGACGCATGGATGGCGGTGATGAAGTACCTCGTCGAGGAGCTGCACGCCGACGTCAACGCGCGCGACAACGACGGCTACACGCCGCTGCACCATGCGGCGGCGCGCGGCGACAACGAGATGATTCAGTATCTCGTCTCGAAGGGCGCCGACGTCACCGCCGTCGCGCGCAGCGGCCAGACGACGGCCGACATGGCGAACGGTCCGGTGCAGCGGATCTCGCCGTTCCCCGCCACCGTCGCGCTGCTGGAGAAGCTCGGCTCGAAGAACAGCCACAAGTGCGTCTCCTGTTGAAACGGCGCCCGCGGGACGGCCTGAAGGCCGTCCCCTGCGTTGTCGTGTGCGCCGCGATCGCCGGTGCGGTCGCGACGCTGACGGCCCAGACGCACTCCGTCATCGTCCTCAGCCACTCGAATCACACCGTCTACGATCTCGATCCGGCGACCGGACGCGTGTTGCATCAGTTCGTCGCGCCCGATCAGCCGCACGAAGCGGCGATCACGTCGGACGGAGCGACGGTCTTCGCGTCGGTTCCCGCGGCGTCGTTCGTCGAGATCCTCGACGGCGCCACGCTCGCCGAGAAGGGGCGGATCGAGAGTGAGTACTTCAAACGCACGCCGCGCGCGCGCACCGGCCGCGCCGCCGGCGGGCCGCCCGACACCTCGGCGTCGCCCCACGGCATGGCGCTCACCACCGACAACAGCAAGCTGTATATCGGCGTCGAGAACGCCGACGTGCCCGGCATCGTCGTCTACGACGTGAAGGCGCGGCGCGTGCTGAAGAAGATCGATCTGCTGCTGCAGGGCGGGCACTACCTGCAGATTCAGCCCGGCACAGACAAGCTCTATTACCCGCATCGCAACGACAACCGCGTCGTCGTGGTCGACACGAAAAGCGATCGCATCGTGAAAATCATTCCGGTGGCCGGCGGCCCCGTCGGCGTCGCGTTCGCGCCCAACGGCGAGGTGTGGTTCCACGAGGACGGCGACGGATCGGTCACCGTCGCCGATTCGAAGGCCGACGAGGTCGTGAAGGTGATTCAGACCGGCGGCAAAGGCGCCGGCCGCGTGGCGGTGTCCGCCGACGGCCGCTTCGCCGCGTCGACGCACAGCGACTCCGAGGACGTCGCGATCATCGACGCCGCGGCGAAGACGGTGGCCGCAACGGTGAAGATCGGCAAGGGCCCCGGCTTTCCGCTCTTCTCGCCCGACGGCGCGCGCCTCTACGTGCTCAACTCGGGAATGGGCGACGTCGCCGTCGTCGATTTGAAGACGATGGCGGTGGCCGCGCGGCACAAGATCGGCACCGATCCGTTCGGCGGCGGCATCAGGTCGACCCGTCAATAGGAGAGAGCCATGGAAAGCGTCATCGCAGGGTTGCTGCAGGAGTTCGAGAACGGCCGGCTGACGCGCCGTCAGCTGATTCAGAGCCTCGCGCTCGCCGCCGCGGCCGCCGCGCCGGGCGGCACGCTGCTCGCGCAGGGCGCGCAGAAGACGTCGACGATCCCCGCGCCGAAAGATCCGGCGCCGTGGAAGACCGTCTGGCTCGATCACATCTCGTACGCCGTGTCGGACTACCGGAAGAGCGCGGCGTTCTACCGCGATCTCATGGGCTGGGAGATCAGGAACGACGAGGGACAGCGGCAGGCGACGCTGAAGATCGGCGACATCGGCGAGATCATCATTCGCAACAACCGCCAGGCGGCGGGCGAGGGGACGACGGCGACGGCCGGCAGCTCGAATGCGGCGGCGGCAGCGGACGGCCAGCGCGGGCGCGGCGGCCAGCCGCGGCCGCCGCTCACCGGCGTGATCAACCACGTGTCGTGGGGCATCTCGCCGTGGGACACCGACAAGGTCAAGGCCGAGCTCGAGCGCCGCGGCCTGAACCCGCGTCCCGACATGGTCGGCACCGATTTCAAGAGCTTCCACGTGCTCGATCCGGACGGGTGGGATCTGCAGATCAGCAACCAGACCAGGGAGCGGCACGGCGTGTAATTACGAATTAAGGAATTGAGAAGTAAGAATTCGTGATCACGGTCGTGACGACGTGACGACGAATTCTTAATTCTTAGTTCCCATAATTCTTAATTGACGGAGGACGGTATGCGAGTGCGCGTGTTGACGGCGCTGGTGACCGTGTTCGCGGCGTGGGTGCTGGTCGAGGCGAACTCCCAGAGCGGCGGGCCCACCGTCAGCGGCGCGCACCGCTTCGACAAGGTCGCCGACGGCATCTACTACGCGACCGCGTCGGGCACGATGAACGTCGGTGCGAACTCGCCGATCATCGTCAGCGGCGACGAGGCGCTGGTGATCGACTCCGAGATCACGCCGGCCGCGGCGCGCGCGCTCGTCGCGGATCTCAAGGCGGTCACCGACAAACCGGTGCGCTACGTCGTCGATTCCCACTACCACTACGATCACTCGCACGGCAATCAGGTGTTCATGAAGGACGCGCAGGTGATCGGGCACGACAACACGCGGACGCGCATGCTCGGCAACGTGCTCGAGCAGTACACGTATCTGAACAGCGTCAAGCCGATCCCCGAGCGCGTCGCGTCGCTGCGGCAGCGCATCGCGCAGGAATCCGATCCGCAGCAGAAGAAGGCGCTCGAGCAGCAGGTCGCCAACGCGCTCGCGTATCTCGAGCAGGTGAAGGAAACCAAGGTGACGCCGCCGGCCGTCACCTTCGACAAGACGATGACGATCGTGAAAGGCGGCCGCGAGATGCGGCTGCTGTATCTCGGCCGCGGCCACACCGACACCGACGTCGTCGTCTACCTGCCGAAGGAGCGCATCGTGGCGACCGGCGATCTGATGGAGTCGGTCGTCTCCTACATGGGCGACTCGTTCCCGGAGGATTGGATCGCGACGCTCGATCGGCTGAAGGCGCTCGAGTTCGACACGGTGATGCCGGGGCACGGCGTCGTGTTCCGCGGCAAGGGCAAGATCGAGGCGTTCCAGAAATACCTGCGCGACGTCATCACGCAGGCGACGGCGATGAAGAAGCAGGGGCTTTCGCCGGACGAAGCGGCGCAGAAGATCGACGTGACGGCGTACAAGAACGAGTTCGCGTCGATTCGCGGCGTCGGCGTCGATCCGGCGGCGGTGCGCCGGATCTACCAGCTCGCGGATCATCCGGAATGACGCGCCGCGGCGGCCGGCCGCGCCCTTTCGTGCATCGCTGCGAAATCGGCGGCGGCCGTAACGAAAGCTCGCGCCGTCCGCCCCGGCGGGTGTAGTATTTCGGCGTTCGGAATCTCGACGTTTACAGTTCGAGGGAGGTACGCATGTCGCAGGACGGCCTCAATCGCAGGACATTTCTGAGGAACGCCGGGATGACCGCGCTTGCCGGCGCTGTCGGATCGGGCACCTCTTTCGCCGGCCCGCTCGCCGCCGCCGGCGCGGGGCTTGTGGCGGCCGACGGCAAGTTCGACTTCGACACGCCATACAACCGGTTCGGGACCGACAGCGTCAAGTACGACCAGCAGATCCGCACGTTCGGCAAGGACTCGGTCCAGGTCGGCATGGGCATCGCCGACATGGACTTCAAGTGCGCGCCGTCGATCACCAAGGCGCTGATGGAGCGCATCCAGCACGAGAACTGGGGCTACCTCGACATGGGCGGGACGCTCGGCAAGTCGATGAACGAGCACATCGTCTCGTGGAACAAGAAGCGCTACGGCATCACGGTGAATCCCGAGTCGGTGGTGATGACGACCGGCGTGCATCCGGGCATCGTCGCGACGCTGCGCGCGTTCTGTCCGATCGGCAGCAAGGTGCTGCTGAACACGCCGACCTACAACGGCTTCTACGGCGATCTCACCGCGACCAAGACGGTGCCGGAAGAAGTCCCGATGCGGCTCGCGAACGGCCGATACTCGATCGACTTCGACGAGTTCGAGCGCCACATCACCGGCGACACCAACGCGTACATCCTCTGCAACCCGCAGAACCCGACCGGGAACACCTGGTCGCAGGAAGATCTGCTGAAGCTCGGCGAGATCTGCCTGAAGCATCGCGTGGTCGTGCTCGCCGACGAGATCCACTGCGACTTCGTCCAGAAGGGGCAGAAGTACACGCCGTTCTCCACGCTGCCCGACAAGGCGATCGTCAACAACAGCATCACCTTCAAGGCGGCGAGCAAGTCGTTCGGCCTCGCCGCGATGAAGTGCGCGTGGTTCTTCTCGACGAACCCGACGTTCATCGAGCGCGTCAAGCCGTACAACCGCGCCGACTTGACGACGCTCGGCATCATCTCGAGCCACGCGGCGTACGCGGGCGGCGAGGACTGGCTGAACCAGTGCGTCGAGTACATCGACGGCAACCAGGACTACGC
>Ga0075435_100000025_pt1 | contig 87314 bp, 78 predicted proteins | sample RhiMethybrSRZTD4_FD_75302 | JGI IMG/M metagenome (GOLD analysis project Ga0075435, IMG submission 75302) | Populus rhizosphere microbial communities from Tennessee, USA - Rhizosphere MetaG P. TD hybrid SRZTD4 | ecosystem: Host-associated > Plants > Roots > Rhizosphere > Soil | place: USA...
ACAAAATCCACAGAATCGCTTATTCCATGCGCAATGATCGGCACTGCCAGATTGCGCCCTGTGCCCAGGTAAATTGCTCCTCACAATAGGCCCATCAAGCCCTCATCGATTACACCGGTCACACCTTGGTATGCGTGGGCGAGGCCGAATCCAACGTGGACCGCAAACAGGCTGATGATCCAGGCAATTGGCCTGCGATCAAGTAAGTCGGCGATCCGGTTCATGAGGTAACGGCGATAGACCATTTCCTCTCCGAAAGCCGCAAGGGTCCAGGCCAGAGCAATAAAAACCAGCGTGAGCTTGATATTTCCATTCAGCGAACGAAAAAGTTCAAGGTCCGGCTGCTCGCCCAGCCACTTCACCAGCATCGGTTGAGTGATGAAGAGTTCCAATGCCTCCAGCAGCAGACCCGCACCCATGCCAAGCGCGATCGAAGTCTTCCAGTTCCGATATAGCTTGAGGCCGATGCTCCGCCAGCTGATCCTGCGTATCCAAACCGAGATCCAACCGAGCGCCAACAGGAAAGGAGTCTTGCTGAAGGGAATCAGGTGGTGGGCATCCGCCAGGAAGATCAGGCGACAGCCAGCAACTCTGCTATTGCCAGCAACTCTGCTATTGCCAGCCACTTGCTTCGGCGCCAGCCGTCCGTGCGTGCTTGCTCAGAACCATCGGCTTGCTGCTCTGCAATTTCCGAACGTCCGGCATGAGCCATGGCTCGTCAGCCTTATTCCAAATCACTCCAATTGTTGCCGACGCCAAGCTCTACGAGCAACGGCACAGTCAAGGGATGAACGTTATCCATCTGCTCGCGAACTAGAGTTCTCATAGTATCGACCTCTGTTTCGGGAACCTCGAACACCAGCTCGTCGTGTACCTGCAAGGTCATTCTTGACTTCAGCTCGCGTTCGCGAATCGCAGCATCAATGCGGATCATAGCCATCTTGATCAAATCGGCCGCCGTCCCTTGTAAAGGAGTATTCACCGCCGTGCGTTCCGCGAAGCCCCGTAGGTTTGCGTTCTTGCTGTTGATGTCTGGAATCGGGCGTACCCGGCCGAAGAGGGTGCGAACTTTCTGTTCGCGGCGAGCTTCTTCGAGGGTCTTATCTATGAACGCGCGCACGCCTTTGTATTTGTCAAAATAAGCGTCGATGAACCGCTTCGCCGCACTCGTCTCAATCCCCAGATTCTGGGAAAGGCCAAACGGCGAGAGCCCGTACACAATGCCGAAATTCACCACTTTGGCCTGGCGACGATGGTCAGCAGTGACCATGAGTGGTGGGACACCGAAGACCTGGGACGCCGTCAGCGTGTGAATATCATCGCCATTTCTGTATGCTTCGACCAGCAATGGATCCTTTGAGAAATGGGCGAGCAGCCGGAGCTCAATTTGGGAGTAGTCTGCCGCCAGCAACACGTGGCCGGGTTCGGCGGTGAAGGCAGCACGAATCTCCCGGCCTAACTCCGTGCGGATCGGGATATTTTGCAGATTAGGATTTGCGGATGACAGCCTTCCGGTTGTTGTTCCCGTCTGGCTGAAGGTGGTGTGCAGGCGGCCGCTGGTGGAATTCAAGAGCACTGGCAGCGCATCCACGTAAGTGGACTTGAGCTTCGAGAGTTGCCGGTATTCCAAGACCAGCCGCGGCGCTTCGTGGGTGCTGGCGAGGGCTTCGAGCACGTCCACGGCAGTCGAAATCGTCTTGCCTTTGCCGTATTTCACAGGCTTAGGGAGATTCAGCTTATTGAACAGAATGTCGCCAAGCTGCTTGGGGGAATTGATATTGAACTCCGATCCGCAGCATTCGTAAATTTCTTTTGCCTTGGCATCGATTTCACGTTGCAGGCGAACGGATAGGTCCGATAAGGCTTCGCGATCGATACGAACTCCGGCGCTTTCCATGCGCGCTAAGACAGGCACAAGGGGCAGATCGATTTCTTCGTACAGCCGGAGCAACCCTGCTTCTTCCACTTCGTGGCGCAAGGCGGTCGCCAGACGACCAGTGATGTCGGCCGCTTCGGGTAACGTTCCACTCAGTTTCAGATTGAATCTCCGCAGCGCCACATCCGCGAGGCGATGCGATGAATAGGTGGGATCGAGCAAGTAAGAGTACAAAGCAGGGTCGTGCTGCACGCCCCTAAGCGTGATTCCCTGAGGCTCCAGCACGTGGAGCGCAGACTTATAGTCGTGAATCGCCTTAGGCAGTTTCTGGTCAGCTAAACCCGAGGTGAGTCGCGCTTGCACCCCGTCCTTGTCCAACGAGACCGTCAAGGCAGTGGCAGGTTCTGCCGAAATCGCAATCCATTTTGCCGGTTCTGTTGTCCTCGAATGAGAGGACAGAGGCAGCATCTGATCGTCCCCTGCTGCGGAGTCGATGTCTTCGGCGGCAACTCCCGCTTCTGCTTCTAGAGCCACTGCAAGCGCCCCGCCAGGAGAAACTGCCGCTAACACCGCATCAATCTCCTGAACAGAACTGGCTTCGACGTAGCGCGTTTCAGTCACCTGCGCGACCGGCAGCAGCTCTTTTAACAAAGACGTGAACTCAAGCTCCGTGAATAAGCTGCGAAGAGCTTCAATGTCGGGCTCTCCCGCGCGCATCTCTTCCACGCGCAGTTCGATGGGCACATCACAATCGATCGTGGCCATCTTCTTGCTGAACAACACGATGTCACGATTGTTCAGCAAGGATTCGCGATATGTCTTCTTCTCGATCTCTGCGGCTCGATCCAGTGACTGCTCCAGCGAGCCAAAACGTTTGATCAACTCAACCGAGCCTTTGTCCCCGATTCCAGGGGCTCCGGGAATGTTGTCGATAGTGTCTCCGCGAAGCGCCATGACGTCGACGACGCGCTCCGGCGGTACTCCGAGAATCTCCTCGACTTTGGCTGCGTCGCAAATCAGGTTGTCCTTGGGAGGATTCAGAACCAATACTCGGTCGTTCACGAGCTGCAACATATCCTTGTCGCTGGAAACGACGTAAACAACGTAGTCTTTCTCGGTGGCCTGTTTTGCCAGGGTTCCGATCACGTCGTCCGCTTCATATCCGGCATGCTCGAGAATCGGAATGCGGTAGGCCTCCAGCGCGCGGCGGATGAACGGCAACTGCTGCGCAAGGTCACCAGGCATTTCACTGCGGTTTGCTTTGTAGCCGCGGTATTGCATTTCCTGAAAGGTTTGCGTCTTCAAATCCCAACGGCGGACGCTGGTGATTCCCTCGGCCTGTTGATCCCGAAATGTGGGCGCTGCCACGTCAAACACGGCAGCCAGATACTCCGGGGAAAAATCATCGCGCAACTTGCGCAGCATATTCACGAAGACGTATGTCGCTGCAGTAGGCAACCCGGTGCGGGTGGACATCCCTCGCTGCCGTGCCATGGCGTGATAAGCGCGGAAAATGAACGACATGGCATCCATCAGGAAGATGCGGTGCTTCGAACTGGGTACGAGAGCGGGCTTGGGAGCGGCCGAGGACGGTCTTGGCGATGCAGCCATCGTCGCGGGCTCAGGATCTCGCGATTGCGTTTTGTTTTTAGGCGGCAAGGGATAAAGTTTAGCAGCAGCAAGCGCGGTCATGTTGTGACTGTGACCCGTCGCGTTGAACTCCCCGTCCCACGCTCGTATACTTAACGCCCCGCTATGAAGGTAGTTGTCATTATTCCGGCGGCCGGGTTGGGCACGCGTATGTCCTCGGCTCCGGAAGCAAAGTCAAGGAAAATTGCTACCAAACAGTTTGCGGAACTCGGCGGAACACCAGTCCTGATTCATACGTTGCGCAAGTTTGCAGCTCACCCGGCAGTTGCAGAAATCCACGTCCCCTTGCGAAAAAGCGAAATCAGCGGCTTCCGAACCCGTTTGGAGGACGAGACCAGCGACATTTCCCGCGACAAAATAAACCTTCTGGAAGGGGGCGAGCACCGCCAGGAATCGGTGGCGAACGCCATGGCCGCGCTTTCCGCAGCTCCCGAGGACATCGTTCTGGTGCACGATGCCGTGCGGCCCTTTGTGACTGAGGAAACCATTCAACAGGTTATCGAAGCTTCGCAGAAGTATGGCGCCGCAATCGCCGGAATGCCGGCGTCAGACACGGTGAAACAGGTGGAACGCACGGCCGATGCTGCCCTCATCACGGCTACCGTCCCCCGCGAGCGGGTAGTGATGGCGCAAACGCCTCAGGGATTCCGTTACGATGTCCTGAAGAAGGCTTTCGACGAAGCCAAAGCAGACGGATTTCTAGGCACCGATGAAGCGTCCCTTGTTGAACGATCGGGGCACAAGGTGGCTGTAGTCATGGGTTCACCGCGCAACATAAAGATCACTACACCCGCAGATCTCGAGCTCGCAGAGTTTTATCTCAAACTGAGTGCATGACTTCAACCCGCGACTAGTATCCATGCCAAGAAAGCTCAAGCCCAAAGCTCCAGGATCGTTGGCCATTCGGGTAGGGTACGGCTGGGACTCACACGAGTTTAAGCGGGGTGTTCCACTCAAAATCGGTGGCGTGACATTGCCGTACCCTAAGGGGCTGGGCGGCCATTCTGATGGAGACCTCCTGCTGCACGCGTTGACCGACGCCATGCTCGGCGCCATCGCAGCACCCGATATCGGATCACTGTTTTCGCCGGAGGACCCGAGGTGGAAGGGCGCGGATTCCGCAGTCTTTCTCAAGGAGGCTCTCCGGCGGTCGCAGCAGGCGGGCTTCGCGATCGTCAACGTAGATTCCACGCTGATCCTTACGGCTCCGAAGATAGGCCCTCATGCTCTGGCAATTCGGACGTGCGTAGCAGGACTGCTTCACATCTCCCCCGAGCAGGTCAGCGTCAAAGCCAAAACGCCCGAGGGTATAGGGACCGACAAAGCCGCCATGGCTCACGCAGTTGTGTTGCTGGAGAAAATAGACGGGGATTCTACAAGGCGAAAACCCGCCAAGCGAAAATCGTAATCCCGCTACACCGATTCGAACTCTTTGGCGATCTGTTTGTGCCTGGCTCGGGCGGCTTCGACCAGAGAGCAGAAGATTGCACGTGAAGCCGCGTCACTATCCACCGAGCGCTCGGGGTGCCACTGCACAGCCACCACGAAATGATCGGGTGAGCTACCTTCCAGGGCTTCAATGATGCCATCGTCCGGACACCACGCCACCACGCGCAAGCCATCGCCTGCCTGTTCCACTGACTGATGGTGACTGGAATTCACGGGAATCACCACACTCATTGCGCCCTTCGTCGCAACTACCTTGTCCTGTTGGCCACGCACTATTCCGGCAAGCCTTGATTCTGGTTCCACATTTACCTTGTGGGCGTCAGCGACCTCCCGTCCGGCTTTGTGATTTATGGATGATTCAATATGCTGCAAAAGCCCGCCGGCCTGATGAACGTTCAGAATCTGCATTCCGTAGCAGATTCCCAGCACGGGCTTACGCATCCTGTAGGCGTGTTGCAGGAGTAGTTCGTCAACCGCGTCCCTCCCCAAATCGGGATCAGCAGTTTTAGGGTGACGTGTCGCCTTGTACTTTGCGGGAGCCACGTCGGCCGTGCTGCCCGGAAGCAGCACGGCGTCGCACGAAGCGATGAGCTTGGTTGTTTCCGCGGGGGATTTGTCGAGCGGAATCCGGACGGGTTCTCCTCCGGCAACCTTGACGGCGTGCTCATACTGCGGCAGAGAACGATGTGCATATTCTTGATCGAGGGAATGTGGTATCGGAATAGCTACCCGCGGCGGCATGGGTTTATTGTAATCACCGGCCGGCGCTGAAGTGTCCTTCTGGTGTGTTGCCTCTGCTCAGTGTTTCTGAAAAAATACAAAAGGACTCGCCATGCCGCAAATTGGCAGTTTTGCGCTGCTCCTCGCGCTGTGCCTGAGTGCATATTCGTTGGTTGCAGGAATGTTGGCGTTAGCCTTTCCGGGCCGCGGTTCGGAGCGGCTGGGAGAAACCGCACGCCGGGCAGGCATCGCCACGTTCGCGGTGGTCTTCCTCGCTGCTCTCGTGCTGGTGGTCGCCGCCTTCACTGACGACTTCTCAATCGCCTACATATTCCATCACAGCAATCGTGATCTGCCGGCGCCCTACAAGTTTGCGACACTTTGGTCCGGGCAGGAAGGTTCGCTGCTGTTCTGGTCCCTGCTGCTAGCTGCTTACGGGCTGGTGTTGCGGCTGAGACATAAGACGGACAGCCGGCTCTTCGCATATGCGTCGATGATCATTGCCGCGGTCCAAGTTTTCTTCCTGTTATTACTGAATTTTGCTGCGCATCCATTTGCGATCATGCAGGGCTCGCGGCCAGCTGACGGCAGCGGCCTCAATCCTCTGCTGCAGTATCCAGAAATGGTGATCCACCCGCCCATGCTTTATCTCGGGTATGTGGGATTCACCGTACCGTTCGCCTTTGCTCTTGGGGCGCTGATCATGAAGTATCCCGGCGAAAAGTGGATTCACATCACACGCCGCTGGACAATGGTGACCTGGGGCTTTTTGACGTGCGGCGTCTTCCTGGGAGCGCATTGGGCTTACTCAGTTCTTGGTTGGGGCGGCTATTGGGGCTGGGATCCGGTGGAGAACGCATCATTCATGCCGTGGCTAACCGGTACGGCATTCCTGCATTCCGTAATGATGCAGGAAAAACGCGGAATGCTGAAGACGTGGAACATGTGGCTGATCTTCTCCACGTTCATGCTCTCGATTTTCGGGACGTTCCTCACTCGAAGTGGCGTGGTGAGCTCGGTACACGCTTTCGCGCAATCATCGATTGGCACGTGGTTTGTCATTTTTCTGACAGTGATCCTGGCGACTTGCCTTGTGTTTTATGTGAAGAACCGCTCGCATTTGCGCAGTGAGCATAAGTTGGAGTCGCTGGTTTCGCGCGAGTCGAGTTTTCTGTTCAACAATCTGCTGCTGCTGGTCGCCTGCTTCACCGTGCTTTGGGGCACGTTGTTCCCCATCCTCTCCGAATGGGTTCAAGGAAACAAGGTCACCGTGGGTCCACCATTTTTCAATCGCGTGAACGTGCCGGTTGCCTTGCTGCTGCTACTGTTGACGGCAGTGGGCCCGTTACTGGCATGGCGGAAGACTTCTCTTGAGAGCCTCAAACGCAACTTTTTGTGGCCTGCCCTAGGTGCCATTGCTGCAGGTGGGCTGTTGATCGCGTTTGGAATGCGGCCCTGGCGTGAGATGTCATATCTCTTTTCGCTCATGACCATCATGCTCTCGGTGCTGGTGGGACTCACGGTGATCTCCGAATTTGTCCGTGGTGGACGCGTGATCGCTCGCCACACCGGCCAGAATCTGCTCGCCTCGATGGTGCAGCTGGGGCATCGCAACACGCGCCGCTATGGAGGGTACATCGTTCACTTCGGCGTAATCGTGATCATGATCGGCTTCGCCGGAGCCGCGTTTAATCAGGACAAAGAACAGGAGATGGGCTACGGCGACAACTTGAACCTCGGTCCGTACAGACTGGTTTGTCGCTCCTATACTCAGGATGACACTGCTAATTACGCGAGCGAGTGGGCAGTGATGGACGTGTTCAAGGGTGGAAAGCAGATCGCCACCATGAATCCGGAGCGGCGCTTCTATAAGGCCAGCCAGCAGATGGCGACGATGATCGCGAATCGCTCCACGCTGAAAGAGGACCTTTACCTCGTTTACGAAGGGCTAAACCAGGATACCGGCCGACCGATCATCAAAGCACATCTGAATCCCCTCGTAATGTGGATCTGGATTGGCGTCTGGATCATGATTGTCGGAACGGTCGTGGCTCTCCTTCCCAATGCTGTGCCGGTCCGGGTTCCGGCACCGGTGCGCGTTCAGAGTGCAGCCCCCGTCGGAGCGGGAGACTAATGTTCCTCCGCCGCTCCTCAACCAAGCTCGGACTGCTCTCCATCACCGTTATGTTGCTGCTCGGCGCCGGCGACGACGCGCGCTTTAACCAACTCGGCCACAAGCTCATGTGTGTTTGTAGTTGCAACCAGGTGCTCTTGGAGTGCAATCACGTCGGCTGTGCTTACTCTGACCGCATGCGTGGAGAACTAGCGGCGAACCTGGAGCGTGGCGACAGCGACGATCTCACTTTGCAGGCCTTTGTTCAGAAATATGGGCCGACGGTTCTGATCGCGCCAACCAGCACTGGATTCAACCGCCTTGCCTGGATCATGCCTTACCTGGCGCTCACTCTGGGCATTGCCACTGTTGTGCTCATCGTGCGCGCATGGAAACACCGTCCGTTGCCTGGTTCGCCGGGCAGAGTGGCTCCCGTGATCGCAGTGGAACTGGAGCGGTTTCGCGAACAGGCGAGAAGGGACACAGCAATATGATCTGGCTGATCTGCGCCCTCGTAACCGCCAGCGTGCTTTTCTATGTTTTTTATCTGCCCGGAAAATTGCAGCTCGGTCCGGAAAAAACCCGTCTCAGCTATTTGCGCGAGCGCAGGGAGGCGGTCTACGAGAATTTGCGCGACCTCAACTTCGAATACAAGGCCGGCAAGTTTCCTGATGCCGATTACCAGTCTATGAAGTTGTCCCTTGAAGAAGAAGCTGCTGGGATCCTGGCCGAAATCGCGCGGCTGGAAGAAGCGACGCGGCTACAGCGGATGGGAAGAGGGACAATTTGACCGGCCACTCTGGAGCACGGCGCGAATGCCACACCCGCAATGCGGGCTGGCGCGCGCATACAGTTCCTGTAGCTATTCTGCTTGCCTGCTTTTTTTCGACCGCTTCCGCCTCCGCTCAAAACCTGACGGGCACTGTTACCAACGGCACAACCAAAAAAGCCGCCGCTGGTGACGAGGTCGTGCTCATGCAACTCGGCCAGGGCATGGAGGAAGCCGGCCGGACCAAGACAGACGCAAAAGGCGCATTCAGTTTCAAGCTGGATGACAGCGGCCCGCATCTGGTTCGCGCCATTCATCAGGGCGTTACCTACCACCGCATGGCTCCTCCGGGAACGACCTCCGTTGAGCTGCAAGTGTTCGATGTGGGCAAGAAAATCGAGGGGATCAGCGTCACCGCCGACGTAATGCGCTTTCAGGCGCAAGGGAATGAGCTGCAAGGAATCCGGCTATTTGCGGTTGACAACAAATCGAATCCGCCGCGCACCCAGATGAACGATCAGAATTTCGAGTTTTACCTTCCCGAAGGCGCGCAGATCGACCAGTCTGAAGCCATGACCGCGGGAGGCCAACCCATCAATTCCGCGCCGGTGCCGCAGAAAGAAAGAAATCGGTACGCATTCATATTCCCCCTGCGCCCCGGTGAAACCCAGTTCCAGGTTGCGTTTCATCTGCCCTACCGCGGAGAAGCCAGCCTGGATCCGAGACAGATTTACGGTGCACAGCATTTCGTAGTGATGCTGCCCAAAACGATGCAGTTCACAGCTGGACCGGGTGCGGCATTCCAGTCGATGAAAGATCCAAGACCGTGGGACGCCGTGGTCCAGGTTGCCTCAAATACCGAAGTCGGCCAGCCGCTCTCATTCAAGATTTCGGGCACGGGCACGCTGACTGAGGGTACGGGCGAACAGGCCAGTGCCGGGCAAGAAGGCGGTGGCGCTGCCACTGCTGGACCACAGTCCCGTCCCGGCGGCGGCCTAGGACCTCCCCTCGATGCCCCTGATCCACTGGAAAAATACCGGGTGTACATATTGGGTGGATTTGCTCTTGTACTCGCGGCCGGAGCGCTATATGTGGCCAAACGCTCTCGATCTGCTGCCATTCCTGACTTTTTACCGGCTGATGTAGCGCCCGTCGAAAACCTGCCCTCAGCAAAGCTGAGAACTTCAGGCCGATCCGGCATGTTGCTCGAAGCCTTGAAAGACGAGCTATTTCAGCTGGAAGTGGAACACAAGCAAGGCCACATCTCGCAACAGGAATACGAGAAGGCTAAAGCGGCCCTGGATCAGACGCTTGAGCGGGCGCTCAAGCGCGAGGCCGCCAAAACCAGCGCCTAACTTCCGGAACGTCCCGGATCCTGCTCCGAATCGCGCCCGAAAGCCTTGCATCTAAGTAGATAGGAATTCCTATGGGAAATACATTCAAAACCGCGCTATTGCTGACCGCGCTGACACTACTGCTCATGGGTATTGGCCGATATCTCGGTGGTGAGAACGGCATGCTTTGGGCGCTGATCATCGCTGGGATCATGAACTTCGTCGCTTATTTCTTCTCGGACAAGATCGCTCTGGCTACCTATCGCGCGCAGCCTGTTAGTCGCGAGGATCTTCCGCGTGTGTACGACGTAGTTGAACGCATCACGCAACGCATCGGGCTGCCTATGCCTAAGATTTACGTGATCCCGACGGACTCGCCGAACGCTTTCGCCACCGGCCGCAATCCGCGCCATGCGTCCGTCGCTGTGACGCAGGGAATTCTAAAACTGCTGAACGACGAGGAACTGCAGGGTGTCCTGGCCCACGAGCTCGGACACGTGAATAACCGCGATATCCTCATCAGCTCTGTGGCTGCTACTCTGGCCGGAGCGATCACCTGGCTGCGCTACGGCGCGATGTTCGGAGGCATGGGTGATCGCGAGGACCGTCGCGGTGGCGGACTGGGCGCGCTGCTCATGTTCATTCTGGCGCCTATTGCCGCGATGCTGATTCAGCTTGCGATCTCGCGTTCGCGCGAATACCAGGCCGATGCCACCGGCGCGCAGTTCACGGGCAATCCTTACGCTTTGGCCAGCGCCCTGGCGAAGCTGGACGCCTACTCGCGACGCCTTCCGTTGGTGGCGACGCCATCCACGGCGCATCTGTTCATCATTCAGCCCTTACTGGGAATGAACTTTGGGAGCCTGTTCTCCACGCACCCGCCCATTGCAAAACGCATCGAGCGGCTGACCGGAAGGCCGGCTGAGTTTATGCAGTGAGGTTGGCCAGAGTGACGAGGCCTGTTTGGCCCCGTCATTCCGCCGTTGGCGTTCGCCCGGATAAAACTCTTATCGTGACGCCGTAGGGATGACCTGAGGTGTCGCTGGCTTTGCGGCTGCCTGATCCACAGTGCTCACTTCATCGCCACGGAAATACTTGTCTTTGGATGTCCGCATCTCGGGCATGGCCGTAAAGGGTTTGCTGTAATCGTTCCCGGCATTCCAGAAGAGAAACCCGATTCCACCCTTATTTTTCGAGGTCAGCACCTGGGTTTCAATGTAGTGCGGTGAGTAACTCTTGGTGCGCCAGCGGAATGCCTGCAACCACGGACGAATCACCACGCCACTACCCTTCGTGATCAGCTCAAAGCGGTCCATCGATTCGCCAATAAAGTGTTCTGGCGCATCGCCCGGCCGCGCGTAGCCGTCCATCCCGAAGAAATGGGAGGGATAGATCATGGGGGAAAGAACGTCGCAATGCTTTGCCATGGCAACGATGTCCTGGCCCGTATGCGCCAGATCTACCTGACGTTGCCAGGCCATGATGCCGAACACATCCAGCGAAAACAGAACGCCCATCGGGCGCAGTTCCGCGTAGGAGTGCTTCAGGAAGGCAGCAATCACGTCGCTGCGATGCCAGTCCGGGTGCTCTTTCTGAAAGACGAAGCTGGCATCCTTCTGATTGCCTTCGGCTGGGAAACGGACGTAGTCAAATTGCACTTCATCCACTCCGGATTCGGCCGCCTTCTTCGCCAAAGCGATGTTGTACTCCTGGACCTTCGATTGTGAAGGATCGGTCCAGACCAGCTTGCCATTCTCGCGCCAGGCCTCTCCCGTGTTGCGGGACTTTACGGCTAGTTCAGGATGCTCTCGCACCAGCCGCTCATCGCGAAATATCGCGACACGTGCAATCGCGTGCATGTTCTGGGCGTGCAGAAAACGCACAAACTTTGGCAAGTCGTGAATAGCCGTGTGATGGTTCCCTAGCAGCGCATGCTGGAAGGCAATATTCACGCTCCCATCGCTGTCTTTTATGTCAAATACCACCGCATTGCCACCGACTTCCCGCCAGCGGCGAATAATGCGTAGTCCGTGATCGCTTCCCGCCATCAGGCCAGTCAGGTATACTGCGCGGACCTCAAAATCCCGAGGCACGGATCTGGACTTCTCCACGATGGGTGCATCCAGAACTCCGGGAATCATGATCTGCTGACCCGGCTTCAAGAAATTACCCCGAAGGTCGGCGTTTGTCTTATGTATGGCTTCCGACAATTCCGTGGAAGTCAGGTACGCAGTTTGAGAAAGGTAATGGCGAGCGACCAGCGGAATACTGTCTCCACGGTGGGCAACATACAGACTGGTCCCCGGCGCCGCACCATTGGACACTAGTGATACGACAGGGATAGTTGCCGCGGCAACAGGCGCAGCAGGTTTGGAAGCACGTATTAGCTCTGGAGAATGAACAGCTTGTGCATCAACGGCTGGAGCTCCTGGAAAACTCAACAAAATCCACGCTCCGAAAATGGAAAACATCTTTACCAAGCGTGGACCCAATTGAAACAAGTGCTTTCTCCGGTGCCGCTGGCAGGATGCTAACTGGCTGCCAGCGCTGCTGCCAGTTACGTCGGGCCAACGTCGGCTGTTTGGCAGACGGGAACGTTAGACGCAGCAAGAAACTTCCAGGATGCGCAAAGTATTTCTCCTTACACGATCTCACCCGATGACGTACATGGCTCTCTTTTTTTCGTAGTGGCATCTAAGTGTTGCAGGAAAGGATGATGGGCGATCTCCCAGTGGATGGCGAGTCACTTGCACTAATGGAAAGCGGCCAGCAAATGGAAATTGACAAATTCTGTCTCCATCGGTAAGTTGGCCACCCCCGCCTCTCCCACAGGAATCATGACGGCCCAAGAAAGGAATTTGAGGGTTTAGACCCTATGAAAACCGTCCTTAGCACGATGCTCGACCCTAATCGCCGCAGCAATGATGCCAGAGAGTTTGAAAGCGCCCTTCGTCGCCGAATCGTTGGACAAGACCAGGCGGTGGAGAAAGTCGTCGAGATCTATCAGATGTTTCTGGCGGGACTCAATCCTCCCGGCCGTCCGGTGGGGAATCTGCTTTTCCTCGGACCGACCGGCTCGGGCAAAACTCGCGTGGTGGAAGCCATGGCCGAATCTCTGTTCGGAGACTCGCGCGCTTGCATCAAGATTGACTGCGCCGAGTTCCAGCACTCTCATGAGATCGCCAAGCTGATTGGCTCACCCCCGGGATATCTTGGGCACCGCGAGACTCATCCCCTGCTCACGCAGGAGGCGCTTAACCAGTGGCACACGGAAAAGCTCAAGCTCTCGATCCTCCTTTTCGATGAAATCGAGAAGGCTTCCGACTCTCTGTGGCAGCTACTGCTCGGGATCCTGGACAAAGCCACTTTAACTCTGGGCGATAACCGCCGCGTCGACCTTTCGCAGTGCATCATTATCATGACGTCGAACCTGGGTGCCGGCGAGATGTGCAACCTGGTTGATGGCGGCATGGGGTTCGCACAGAAGCCAAAAGAAGTGGACGCCGGCTTCGATGAAAAGATCAACCGTACCGCCGTCGAAGCTGCCCGCCGCAAGTTCACGCCGGAATTCATGAACCGCATTGATAAAAGTGTGGTCTTCAGGACGCTCCGCTCCGAGCACCTGCAGCAGATTCTGGAAATTGAACTGGGAATGGTGCAGCAGCGGATTCTGATGGCTTCCGCCGCAAATCAGTTCGTCTTCAGCTGTACGCCTAAAGTGAAAAGCTTCCTTCTGCACGAGGGAACCGACCCGAAGTACGGGGCGAGACATTTGAAGCGGGCGATCGAACGCCATATCGTTTTTCAACTGGCGAACCTAGTGGCGACCGGCCAAGTGAAACTCGGAGATTTTATCCGCATTGATCTCAGCCCTGAGGGCCGCCTGATCTTTGCGAAAGAGGCCGAGAACGCGATGGTGCCGATGCTGCTCGAACGCTACGGCGCTGCCGCAGACGTGCCTCCTATGGCTCGCGCCGCGCGCACAGCGGTTAACCGGCGCGAACTAGGCGCGACTGGAACGCTCGACAAATAAGTTCTCCTCCAAGTAAAAGAAGCTGGCAAGGCGCCGGGTCTTCCGGCGCTTCTTTTGTTTCTGACCGCGTTCCCGGCAGGAAACCGATTTGCTTGTCTCGGACCACCGCGCCGGAGAGAAGGCCAAGCATCTAAACTATGTAGAATTCGCCAGGAGTTTAGCTTTTGACGGCTGCCGGTGGAGGACCTAATGAACGCACGGCCACTCGTTGTCCGCTGCTTCGCAGTGCTGCTGGTTCTTTGTCTACTCCCACTCCAGGCGCTCGAGGCTCGTGTTCAGCCGACCCATGGTTTTGATATGTTCTCGGCACAGGAAGAAGTTCAGGCCGGGCGGCAGGCCGAAGCTGAGGTGAGCCGCCAATTGCCCCTGCTGCCGGATTCTGACCCCGTGTCCAGATACCTCGACCGACTCGGCCACCAACTCGCCTCCCATGCTCCGGGCGAGAAGTGGCCTTATAGCTTTCACGTCGTAAATCAAAAAGATATCAATGCCTTCGCTCTCCCAGGAGGACCGGTTTACGTGAATGTGGGTTCTATTCAGGCCGCCGACAATGAAGCCGAACTGGCCGGCGTAATGGCTCACGAGATTTCGCACATTGTCCAACGCCACGGCACTCGCCAGGCCAGCAAACAGATGATGGCGCAACTCCCGCTGGGCGTCCTGGGCAGTCTCTTGGGAGGCGGCGCGCTCGGTCAGCTCACCACCATGGTCGGTGCTCTTGGCGTCCAGACCGTGTTTTTGCACTACAGTCGGCAAGCAGAATCCGAAGCCGATCTTCTGGGCACTGACATCATGTACGACACGGGATTCGATCCGCATGCGCTCGCGCAGTTCTTCACGAAACTGGAGAAAGAAGGGGGTTCGCGCGGCCCACAGTTTCTGAGCGACCACCCCGATCCTGGAAATCGCGCCGAGGCGGTTTCCCGGGAACTGGCAACGCTTCCACCGAAGACAAGCTACCGCAGCGACAGTGACGAGTTTCGGGAGAGCAAGCAACGTGTGGCTGGGATGAGGCCGTTAAGCGGCCAACAGATCGCGCAACAACGGGGAGAAGGTCCCGAATATGGCTCCCTCTCTGGCGTTCGTCCCAGCAACAATATGCGGGAATTCACCCACAATGATTTTCAGATCTCCTGCCCAGATAATTGGCAGGTCTTCGGAGACCGGAATTCCGCCGTCACCATTGCACCCCAAAGCGGAGTATCACAAAACGCAGTCGCCTATGGAGTTATGATCAGCAGCTTTCAGCCGGAGGAGCAGAATGACAGCCTCGATCAGGCCACGCACGATCTCATGGCCACTCTACGGCAATCCAATCCTGACCTGCGCGTAATCGGCCATGATGAAAACATACGTGTCAATGGCTTGCCTGGGAAATCAGTCGACCTGATTGGCAAATCACCCATGCAGCAGAATGGCCGCCCGCTTGAGGAGCGTGACTGGCTGGTTACAGTGAGGCAGCACGATGGATCGTTGCTTTATTTGGTTTTTATCGCGCCTGACAGGGATTTTGGCTCACTGCGTCCGACATTTGAAAATATGTTGCGCTCGCTGAGGCTTCGGGATTGAGTCAGCAGGGGCGCTGAAGGTTGAAGGTTGGGTACGCTGGAGTTAACCGCCCTGTTTCAATTCCAGCAGGACTTGCCGCGCGATCTCTTTGAGGGTCTCAAAAACCCCGTTTCCTTGGAAGGCGATTGCCTGAAGCACAGGTTCATTTTTGCGGCGAAGCTCTTTCGAGAGGTTGTCGACAGGCAGGACATTAGGCAAGTCGCGTTTGTTCAGCTGCAGAACGTAGGGAATCTTTTTGAAGTCGTACCCGTGCTCTTTGAGGTTGTCCATCAAATTGTCTAGGGCCTCGACGTTTGCGTCCATTCGCTCCTGCTGGGAATCGGCGACAAACACAATGCCGTCCACGCCCCGCAAAATCAGCTTGCGGCTTGCATCATAGAACACCTGTCCGGGCACTGTGTAAAGGTGGATACGAGTCTTGAAGCCGCGCACCGAACCGAGATCCAGAGGCAGGAAATCGAAGAACAACGTGCGCTCCGTTTCCGTGGCAAGAGAGATCATCTTGCCTTTTTGCTGTTCCGATGTCTTCTGATAGATGTGCTGCAGGTTCGTCGTCTTGCCGCCTAGACCGGCGCCATAGTAAACGATCTTGCAGTTGATCTCGCGGGCTGCAAAATTGATGAAACTCAAGACTTCCTCAGAGTTCCACGGCGAACGCCCGAGCCCGGGCGCCACCGCATTTCAGAGTTTTGATTGAACCTGGAGGTTTTATATCACAGGTCAGAATTACCGGCAGGTTACCCAAGTTACCGGGACCAAAGCGCTCCACCACCGCATGCAGAGTCGCTATCTCGCCAGCCCAACCGGGTAATAACCCTCTTTCGCTGTCACAGCCAGATCAGGACGAGCGATCTTAACCTCGATTTCACGATGCCCACTGCTGGGCGTGGCTCGCGTCATGTAGCCCAGCGTGTACTGATTGCGTGCATCTCCGAGGGCCCGGGCATAGGTGCTCTCAATCGCCTCCCGGGAGAAACCGGTGAAGACCTCTCCCCCGGTCGCGTTCGCGTATTTGGGAAGAATGTCGCTGTACCCAAGCTTCGGCAGATGTAACCTCTGTAACTTTCCGTAAACCGGAATCGCTGCCGAGTCCACCGCCGCGGCATACACCATCACTCCATGGGATAGCAGGAGCTTTAGCGTATCGCTGTAACTCGCATTGCTTCGGTACTCCCGTCCATCGCTAATGATGAATATGACCTTGCGGCGTGTGCGGTCTCGCTTGCTCAGGTCGAGCGTTGCCTGCACGAGCGCATCATTCAAGACACGCGACTCTTTAGCTGGTGTGATAACGATTGGCGAACTGGGATCGAGCGGAACACCATTTACAGTTGGTCCTTGCGGGCCCATGGGGCCACTGGTCACGGGTGGTCCGTTATTGCGGCCACGCACGGTTTTCATTTCGTTTAGGGCGGCCTCAAGCCTTCTGGCCACCGCTGCGAAATCGGTGAGCTTGGATACGCTGCTGCTGTAGGTGTAGACGGAAACCTCGTCAAACTGGCTGAATGCGCCTTCCAAAGCCGGCAATGTCTGGATCACCTTCTGCACCGCCGTATCCGGCATGCCGAGATCGAAGATTACAGCTGCGGACAGCGCGAAGGGATCCGTCGTGAAGAAGTTCAAAGTCTGTCTCTTGCCGTCTTCGTAGACGGCGAAATCTCTCTGCAGCAGTCCGCTCACAAGACGGCCGGAATTGTCCTTGACCATAACCGGCACCAGCACCTGGTTCACATTTCTGGTCAAGGTATACAGTTGCTCGTTCCCGCTACTGCCGGCCGGCGCTGCGCCGCCCGCAGGCGCGCTCGTGATCTTCGGGGAGGACGTGGCTCCCGGACTCTCCGAGTCGGCACGAGGCTGCGGCTGGGAATCTGGAACCGGCTCGGGCGCCTGATTTTCCGGCGCAGTTCCAGATTTCGGGTTTGGCGCGGCCTTGGGAAAGTTTTGTGGCGGCTGTGACGCCGAGGGGGCATCCGGAATGTCTTGCCTCGTTGGCGAGTTCTGCTGTGCGGCAGCGACTGCCGCCAAGGCGCAAATTGCCCCTGGAATCACAAGCTTCCAAGGCACCCGAACCTTTCGAAACACCAATTTGCGTCCCTCCAACCGCGCTTAACCACCCCTACTCTTTGGGGAGGCCAAGCTGTTCGCTTTCGTGCATCTAACTTCTAGGACTAGAATAACAAAACCGGGGAAAGAATAGGTTGATGGGCAGATCCCCCAATTTTCAAGTGGTTGCCGCTTCGGCACTCCTTTTCATCTTGTTGCCAACTCTGGTAGCGCAACAGTTACCGCGGCTGGCCACTTCCGACCAGGATCAGCCGAATGATCCGGATCAGGATAAGTCCGTCAGCACGCTTAAGGTAAATGTCAACGTGGTGCAACTCTTCTTCAATGTCAAGGACAAGAAAGGCGCACCGATTCCGGGCCTGAGCAGGGGTGATTTCCAGGTATTCGAAGATGGCAAGCCTCAGACCATCAAATATTTCAACGCTGAAACCAACCTGCCTCTCACGCTCGGCATTTTGATCGATTCCAGCCCCAGCCAGGAACGTGTGCTGGAGATGGAAAAGGAAGTTGGTGGGGCATTTCTCAGCAGCATCCTGAGTGAAAAAGATCTGGCGTTTGTGATCAGCTTCGACGCGGACGTAGATCTGCTGCAGGATTTCACGGCTTCAACCCGGCGGCTCAAGGATGCTATGAACTCGGCTCACGTGAACGGCGGCAGCAGTGGGGGGGGCGGCATCCCTGGCTTGGGCGGAGGCCCCGTTCCGACGCTCAGCACACCATGCTGCACCAAGCTTTACGATGCCGTGTATCTGGCTTCTCACGACGAACTGGCCCAACAGGTTGGCCGGAAAGCGATGATTCTCCTCACCGACGGTGAAGACGAAGGCAGCAAGCTGAAGATTCAGGACGCGATTGAAGCCGCGCAGAAGGCAGACAGCATGTGCTACGTTCTGCTTATTGCGGACCGTGGCATGTGGAACGGCTTTGGCGGTGGGGCGATGAAAAAGCTGAGCCAGGAGACGGGGGGCCGGGTCATCGAGGTCGGCAACAAGATGGAGAAGCTGAAAGACGCATTCGATCAGATCTCACGCGAACTGCGCACCCAGTACAACGTTGGTTACACTCCCACGAATACAGCCCTGGATGGCACCTTCCGTAGAGTGGAAATTCGTTCGAAGAGTGGATACAAGATCCAGGCGCGCACTGGCTATTACGCCATACCCAAGAAGGATTAATTCCGGACCAACTCAGGGCTGCAGCTTCAGTCGCATCTCGGTAGTGGGCTCGAAGCCAAGTGATTCGCAGAGCTGGCGTCCGTCTTTGCTTGAGTGCAGGGAGACTGCTGCAAACTTCTCAGCTCGACACCACTCGATCATAGTCTGCATTAATTAAGCGGCGCCCAATGCCGCATCGCCGGAATTGGGGGTAAACATAGACGTTGAGAGTGGTGGCGCGACGGCACTGGAGATCGTAAGGATGGCTAAGCCAAGGACTGACGCTGCCGCCGCTGACGTTTGTCTCGCTGAGTTCCAACCAGCCAGGCGAAATGTACCTTGCCTAAGCGCTTGTGCGAGATAAGGTTCACACGCAGAAACCATCCTGCCCAGAGAGGCTTGATCTTGATGCCCCATATCCTGGTACAACGAAGAATCTCCGGGATGTCGTCTGGGTTGGCCTGACGAATGGAGATTTCCACGACCGCTCACCCCGTGAACAAAATAAAGCCGAGCGCGGCTCGGCTCATAAGCTATTCATCGTGCAGTGCTTCGCTACTACTTGTTGCTGGAATCTTCGCGCGCCAGTTTGACCTTCGCCGACTCAAGCTTCTTCTGCACCCGAGCAACATCGGTCTGATCTACCTCGGCAGCGACTGTCTTGTTCCACTCCTGCAGTGCGCGTTCCCAGTGCACTGCCGCGAGTTTCAGGCGGCCGGTCTTCTGATACAGATCGCCCAGATGATCTTGGACGGTGGGATCGGTCCCGATACGCTGTGAGGCCTTGATGAGACTGTCTTCGGCGAGCTCATATCTTCCCAACTTGAAATAGGCCCAGCCCAGAGAATCGAGATAAGCGCCGTTAGCGGGATCCAAGTCGACGGCTTTCTTAATTAAAGTCAGCGCTTCTTCAAGCTTGATCCCTCGATCGGCAAGCATATAACCCAGATAATTCAACGCGCTGGCATTGTCGGGATCGCTGACCAGCACCTTACGAAACGTCTCTTCGGCCCGATCGTATTTTTTCTGCCGCTCATAAGTCGAACCGCGCAGAAATTCAACGTACTGCTTGTCCTCAGGCTTACTTGACAGTTGCTCGGCTTTCCCCAGGTTCTCTTCGGCGTCCGACCAGCGTTTCAAACGGCTATTCATTTGGGCAAGCGTGATGTAAACCTCGCGGTCGGCGGGAGTGCCATTCAGCATGGCCTTGACTTGCTGCAATCCAGCCTCAGCTTGGCCCATATCGGCAAGCTGTGCCGCGTAGACCATCTTCAATCCGCGGTTCTGAGGCAGCCGCTGCACGGCTTCTTTGGCCGCGTCTGTCGCCTGTTGCCACTGCTTTCCTTCGCGGTATGTGTCGATGATCTGCTGGTACCCACGCTCGGCGTTATCATTGCCCAACGTAAGCATCTTCCGGAAAGTATCCAGCGCAGCCTGAGTGTTATTGTTCTCGCGATAAATCGTTCCAAGGCGCTCCAAAAACACGGCACGGTTGTTTTTGTCTGCTTCGGCGTAACTGTTATCTGGCTTCTCCGTCTTCTTAAGCAGGTCCTGCAGCACCTGAGCGGCCTCGTCATATCGGCCTTGCGCCTGGTACACGCTGGCGATGTTATACGGGACCTCGATGGACTCCGGCACCATGGACTGCGCTTTTTTCAGGCTGTCCAACGCGACATCGAATTTGCCCATCTTTCGGTAGATTTCCGCCATCTTGAGCAAGCTTTGGGCATCTTCGGGATTGGCATCAGCAATGACTTTGTACTGTTCCAGCGCCGCGTCGGTTTGGCCGTCATTCAACAGGTTCTGGGCCAGCCCGCGAATTGCATCCAAATTGTCACGATCCAGTTCAATTGCCTTCCGATATGCATTGATGGCGTCCTTATACTGCTTCTGCTGCTCATAGGTGTATCCAAGGGCGGAATACAGCTTCGCTGAACGCGCCGAATCCGGGATAGAACTCAGGACTTGGGTGGCGCGCTTGGTGTCCCCCTCTTCGTTATAGAGGTAAGCCAGCATCGTCACGGCCTCTTCCGAATCCGGCTGCATCTTGACCGCGGTCTTAAACTCGTTTTCTGCCTTCTGGTAATCCTTGTACTGGCTTGGCATGCTGTACAGCCGTCCCAGGAGAAGGTGGTCATCCATACTGTCTGGCTCGAGCTTGATGATCTGTTCGTATTGTTCGATGGCGAGTTTTAGAACGTTCTGCGAACCCTGCCCCGCCTGGACGTCTCCCAAAGAGCGCAAATAGATACGGCCGAGCAGCTTATGCGCTTCGAGGTTATTTGGGTCGCGTTTGAGAATATCTTGCGCTTCAACAATTGCGTCCCTGATTCGGCCGGTTTTTGCGTATAGCTCGGCTAGGGCTGATGTCAGGTAGCCGGAATTCGGGTCGGCTTCTATAGCTTGCCGATATTCGTCGATGGCCTTGTTGGCGAGGTCACTCCGGCCATAAACCGCCACCTGCTCCTCGTACATATGGCCCAAGGCGTAGTGGTAGTAGGCCGCCGCCTTGTCAACTTTGCGCGGAGCCGAGTTGGCCGGAGGAACGGCAGGCTTTGGCTCGGAAGGGGCAGGAGTTTGGGCGTATGTGGAGACAGCGGCCAGCAGCACTGCTATAGCGGAATAAATGCTTTTCATTGAAGACCTTCGGCTTTCCCGGAACCATAGCGATTGGATGCCGAACCGCTGCTGGCGGGTGCTTCGGTTATTGTAAACCCTACTTTGTGAAGTTAGGGAGAATCAGATCCGCAGAACCGCCACAGATAATGCCGGAAGGACAGGAACCAGTGTGGACCAAGGGGTGATTCCAAACATTTATCAGTGCCGGAAGTGCCGCTATCAGTGCCGGAAGTGCCGCACGCCTGTAAAGATCATAGCCAGGCCGAACCGGTCGGCGGCCTCAATTACCTCCTGATCTCGCACTGAGCCGCCAGGTTGGATAATAGCTGTGGTACCGACTTTGGCAATCTCCTCTACCCCATCGGGAAACGGGAAAAATGCATCGGAAGCCGCCACTGTGCCTTTGAGAGGCAGCACCGCTTTCATGGCTCCGATCCTGCAAGAATCCACTCGGCTCATCTGACCCGCTCCCACGCCAACCGTTTGACCATTGCGCGCATAGAGAATGGCATTAGACTTCACGTGCTTGCACACCTTCCATGCAAATAGCAGCCCCTCTCTCTCTGGTGGCGTGGGCTGGCGCTTGGTGACGACCTTCACCTCCGAGTTGTCGAGTTGCCGAGCGTCCACATCCTGCACCAGAATGCCGCCGGAAATGTTCTTAAGGACCCACTGCTGCTGAACGTTATCGATCACCACCAGCCGCAGGTTCTTTTTTGAAGCAAGTTTGGTCTTTGCGGCGTCATCAAAGCCCGGAGCAGCAATTGCTTCAAGAAAAAGCTTCGCCATCTCTTCTGCAACCTCGCCATCGACCACACGGTTCACTCCGACGACTCCACCGAAGGCGGAAACTGGATCACATTCCAGCGCCTTCTTGTAGGCTTCAGTGAGCGTCTTGCCTGTGGCTGTGCCGCACGGATTAGTGTGTTTGATTATTGCGCAGACCGGCTCCTCGAACTCCTGCGCCAGGTCCCAGGCTGCCTGCAAATCAATAATGTTGTTGTACGAGAGCTCCTTACCCTGAAGTTGCCCGGCATTGGCAACTCCTTTTCCCGAGCCGTCGCTGTACATGGCAGCTTTCTGGTGCGGATTCTCGCCATAACGCAAGTCCATCACTTTGTTGCAATGCAAATGCAGGGTCTGCGGGAAGGCCGATTGCGATTGCACTGCAAGATCTCCGTTGAGGCTCACTCGCTCCAGAGTTGACGCAATCGCCGAATCGTAAGCCGCGGTGGTCGCAAAGGCTTTCTGAGCCAGCCGCCACTTCGTCGCGGCGGAAAGCTGGCCTGAGGCTTTGGACATCTCTTCGGTGATGGCGTCGTAGGCCGCGGGCGAGGTAACAACGGCCACATCCTGAAAATTCTTTGCGGCCGAGCGGATCATCGACGGCCCACCGATGTCGACGTTTTCGATTAATTCGTCAAGCTGTACCCCAGGTTTCGCCGCCGTCTTCTCAAATGCATAAAGATTCACAACCACCATATCGATGGGCTGAATCCCGTGCTCGGCCACGGTGGTGCGGTGCGACGGGTTCCCGCGGCGGTGCAGGATTCCGCCGTGAACCTTGGGATGGAGCGTCTTCACACGCCCATCGAGCATCTCCGGGAAGCCGGTAAGTTCCGAAATATCCTTCACAGGAATGCCGGACTCGCGAAGCAGTCTGGCGGTCCCGCCGGTCGAGATAAGCTCCACATTCATACCACTAAGGGCACGGGCGAAGTTCACAATCCCAGTTTTGTCAGTAACACTCAGAACCGCACGCCTGATTTTCGACATATTAAGTACCCGCTGATGAAGAATTTAGAGAAATCATGAGGCAAGAAGAAAATTCTAACAGTTTGCGAGGGGCCACTATCGTCCCACAACCTGGCCGGACCGTGCCATTTCGCCGGCAGCAACTACTTCCGTATAGTTTCGAGATATCCAAAAGTGGAGTTAAGCTTTATGAAGGAAAACGGTCGTGCCTGAAGCCGCAATGGAACGTTCGCCCAAGTTGCCCGCCGAAGTAGTCGCCAATTTGCGCCGGTTAGCCCACGAATTAAGTAATTCTCTCGAAACCATTCTCCAGGCTGGCTATCTCCTAACCCAGGCCAACCTGGACGAGAACAGCAGCAAATGGGCACGGCTCATCGACACAGCCGCGCAGGACGCTACACGGGTCAATCGCCAAATCCGGGAAATCCTGCGAGCCCAGAGCTAGCCTGTGTTTCTGGCTCAGCAGATGCGGCTGCGGAATGGGAAATAGCCTGAGTGTCAGGCCTCCAACCTGGCGTTCATCGTGATATTCGCCTTCAGGACCTTGGAAACGGGACAGCCGGTCTTGGCATTCTCGGCCGCCTTTTGAAATGCTGCCGCATCGGCGTTCGGCACACGGCCGGTAACATCCAAGTGAACCGCGGTGATCGTGAATCCGGATTCGAGTTTCTCCAAAGTCAGCGTGGCTGTTGTGTTGATGCTGTCAGGGGTCAAATTGGCGTTCCCCAGTTGAGCCGAGAGCGCCATGGAAAAACAGGCGGCATGGGCAGCGGCGATCAGTTCCTCGGGATTCGTGCCGGGAGTATTTTCAAAGCGAGTGGCAAAAGAATAGGGAGTGTTTGACAGCACACCGCTGCTTGCTGAAACCGACCCCGTACCACCCTTGAGCCCACCTTTCCACACCGCGCTTGCCTTGCGTTGCATTCGCTTCTCCTGAGTATGAGTTAATAGATTCTGCCATTCTAGATGGAGGCAAGCCAGTATGTCAGGGCAGCAACGAAAATCAGTAAAAATCTGAGCAACTCAGATAGAACCCGCAGTTGGGGCAAGTCAGCTTGCAGCGATTGTCTTGCAATTCGGCAGAACAGTTTGGACAGAAAGCTGAGGGATTCCCCTGCGGTGCAGCAGCTGTCTCGCTAGTCGCGGACGCATTGTACTGATGTGGTTTCGAATTCTGCTCCATGTTTCTACCAGGGCCTCATTAATCGATTGTGAGGCGCGTCATTTTTCTCGAGTAATTCCTGAACTCTCCTGTGCTGCATTCTTAAGCCCCCAGGCCATCCTCGGAGTGTTGTGCGCAATCCCAAAGCGCCCCTGCCCGTCCAGCAGGATCATGCCTCCGTGGCCGTTCACGCGCGATTGCAGGTAATTCACGGCCTCGTCGGCTACCCACTGGGGGAGGTTGCCGGACGCTACTCGGTCCGTCGCCCACTTGGCCAGCACTAGCTTCATGATCGGTTCGCCCCATCCCGTTGTGGACGCCGCGGCTGCATGGTTATCTGCATAGCAGCCGCAGCCGATCAGTGATGAGTCTCCTAAACGTCCGGGCGCTTTGTTCAACGTGCCCCCGGTTGACGTAGCTGCAGCAATGTTCCCGTCACGATCCAGCGCAACTGCACCGACGGTGTCATGGGAGACGGCTGGCGCGAACACGTCCCACACCTCCGACGCCTTCGCCTGAAATTGCCGGAGCCGCTCGATCTCACGGGGGATGATCAGGTCTTCGTTCTTGCACAGAGGAATGCCATGCTCGGCGGCAAATCTTTCAGCGCCTTCAGCCACGAAATAGATGTGCGGGCTCTCGCTCAGGATCTTGCGGGCAGCTCTGACCGGGTTGGCTATGCGTTCCACACATCCGACCCCACCGGCACGAAGGGTGGCGCCATCCATGATGAGCGCATCCAGCTGTACCTTGCCTTCACGGTTCAGGAAACTGCCGCGTCCGGCATCGAAGGCTTCGTCATTTTCCATGACGACCACAGCTTCTTCGACGCCATCGAGCGCGGAACCGCCATGACTCAGTACATGCCAGCCGCTCGCCACAGCGCTGCGAATGCCGCTCAGATGCGCTTCGACCATGTCATCCGGAATGGCCCAGGCCCCGCCGTGAACGAGGAGAACAGGTTCAGACAGCGACACTGCTAGGCTGCCTGCCCCGTCTTGGCAGGATTCGGTTCAACGAACCGGGTACGGGTCCAGGTATAGTGAATGCGGTGTATGACGGTGATAGTAGAGAGAACAGCGATAATCCACAGTACAGGCGCCATGCGGTTAAACAGCGCCCCAATGATAATCAGGACCAGGCGCTCAGGCCGCTCCATGAAGCCGACACGGCAGGAACCAATGAGGGATTCGGCACGTGCGCGGGTGTAACTGACCATAATGGCGCTTACCATAACAAAGGCCGTCAACACCACATAAGCAAACCGTTCCCCGCGCGCGTAGAACACCAGCAATCCGAGAAACTGCGAAGCGTCACTGTAGCGATCCACCACGGAGTCGAAAAATGCGCCGAAGCGGGTGACGCGATTGGTGGCACGAGCGACCTGGCCGTCTACAAGGTCAAAAAATCCCGAAGCAATAATGACTAGGCCTGCGTAACGGAACAGCCGAGCCTGGTTCTCGCCGTTGGCATAACCGAAGAGAAATGCCGCGATAGCATTGACGACCAGCCCAAGAAACGTGAGTACGTTGGGGTTAATCCGAGCCAGGGCCAGCCAGCGGACGATGACATCGAGCAGCACGCCGCAGGTCCGCCCGAAAGCGCTCGTCCACGTTATCGCCATCGGAGGTTCGTCACTCGCCTTCTTGGTGAATTGTCACCAGGCTGAGGACTTCCAGTTCGCGATTCCCATTCGGGGTGACAACTATCGCACTATCGCCAACCTTCTTATTCAGCAGTGCCCGGCCGATCGGGGAAGTTGTCGAAATCTTGCCCGCATTCACGTCGAACTCCTCGCTGGTCACGAGCTGGTATTCGACCTCTTCGTTTTTAGTGTTGTCATAGACACGGACCGTGGAGCCAAGCCCAACTTTATCCCTGGGAATGTTGTTCATATTGATGAGGGAGAGATCAGCCAGCCGTCTACCTAGCTGTCTCAGCCGGGCCTTCACAAACTCCTGGCGCTGTTTGGCCATGTGATACTCGGCATTCTCACTCAGGTCGCCCAGAGCGACAGCCCGCTTCAACTCCTTTGGTAACTCATGACTGAGCTCATGTTCCAAGGTATTGATCTCTTCCTGCAGCTTCTTTTTTATGTGCTCCGGCATGTGCGACTGAATTATAACTCCGGAACCTACTCCGATTTCCGCAGGCGGCTTCGACTTTTCTTTAGTAATGAAATCGTCGCCCGGTCACGAGGTGCGTTTGTAAGTTCTTTCCTCCTTAGGACATGGCAGTTGGGTGACAATTCGGGGGCAGCGCCGGTGACGCAAGGCTCGTTCCCAAAATTGCGCTTCAGTGCCAGGTTGGGATAAAATGAATATGTGTTGTGGCGCCGTTTGCTTCCGCTCGTAGGTGTCTTCTCATGTTGAGCGACGGCAATTTCCACATAGGCGATAAGGTCGTCTACCCCAATCATGGAGTAGGAGTTATCGAGCAAATCAGCAGCCGTACCATGGGGGCTACTGTGGAAAAGTTCTACCTGCTCAAAATCAAATCCAGCAGCCTCAAGGTCATGGTCCCGTTTCACAACGTGGGCACAGTCGGCCTGCGGCGTGTGGTAAAGAACGGGGAAATTCAGAAGATTGTCGATTTCCTTGAAGATGGAGAGTGTGGTAGCAACGGTGATTGGAAGGACCGCTTCAAGGAAAACTCGGAACGCATGCGTACCGGCTCGCTGCTTGAAGTGGCTGCAGTACTCAAGGGTCTTCTGCTGCTGAATCAGTCGAAGCCACTCTCATTTCGGGAAAAGAAGATGCTGGAACGGGCCCGTTATTTGCTCGTCAGTGAGATGGCTATGGCTAAAAACTGCGAAGAGGCCGACGTCGAGGAGATGCTCTCCCGAGCCCTCGGCAAGAGCAAGCTACATTTCCCCGAAGCGGGAGATTTCGAAAGCTAGGTTTCGGACGTCGGACTTGGGGCTTCAGACCTTGGACTTCAGACCTCCGGACACACCTCTCAAACTTGACGGTCGACACCCCAGCAGTGACAAGCCTGCACCGGTCGCTTGAATGACTGACTCAAGGCGTTCAGCATACCTCCGATTCGGGACGACGACTTGTGCAACATTTGAGATTTCTCCCGGCTGAGGTAACAGAGACGCTCAGCAATCATGATCTGGGTCTCCAATTCCAGCAAGGAACCTCTGGCATGGCAAAAGAAGAGCGATCGATCTCGGTCAGTAGGGCGGCCTTTGCCTTCTGCAATATTACTGGGACAGATAATGCCGCTCGCCTCATCTGCCCAGTTCGTCCATACATCTCTTGTTTGGAGCAGCTCTGTGTTTGTCGTAGACTGAAGTGACGAGTTCCATCGATTCTTGCCACACCCTGAGATCCCGATAAGAAGTGCTCATTAAGGTATCTCCCGCGGGCATGGTCCGACTCATGCGCTCGCTTACGCAAGTGCACTCGTCGCAATCAGGCCACAAAAAGTTGAGGTCTGAAGTCCAAGGTCTGAAGGCCGAGGTCCTACCGACAGCTACTCCCCCAACCACGCCCCATAGGGCTTCAAAGACTGCACATGGTCGAAGATAATCTTCATGGCTGCAGTTATCGGAATGGCTAGAACCAGTCCCACTGCGCCCCATAGCCAACCCCACACCAGCAGTGCGATGGTCACGGTCAATGGATTCAGCTGCAGGCGATTGCCGAGAAATTTTGGGTATAGAACATTTAAAGCAATTAGATGCATTCCAAGAACAGTGACCACCGCGCCGACGATGGCACCGGATTCAACCTGTCCGACTCCTGTAATTATCGGAGGCGCCATGGCGAGCAACACGCCCAAGTACGGTATCAGGCTCAAAAAGCCACTGATGAATCCGATAAAGTAAAAGAATGGGAAATGCAGGATTCCAAAGACAAGCGTACTGATTGTCCCTATAAAAACTCCGATCAGGACATTGCCGACCATAAAGCTGCGTATCATGGCGGAAATCAAGCCGAGAGTGACATAGGCCGTATGCCTGTTTTCAAGCGGGAAAAGCATGACTGTGCATGAGCGAACGTGATGCTGCCAGGTGAGCATGAAATAGATCAGGAAGGGCACAAACGATGCGGCCACCAGGGCTTGCGTCACCGAACCGAAACCGCGGAGCAGCAAGCCAGTCCAGTTGCTTGTCGAGGTGATATTGCTACCGACATCTGTTCTCTCTCTCCCGGTCGAGTGCCCAAGGTTTTCCGCCTTCTGAACAAAACGAACAATCTCACCTCGAATCTTCCCGGTGTCTTGAGTTAAGCCCTGGAAAAAGGACAAGGCCTGGTTCGAAAGGTAGTAACCGGCGCCTCCTACCAGTGCCAGCAGAATCAGCACGGAGACGAATGCGGCCACGCCCTGGGGAATGTGGAAGCGTGTCAGCAAGTCCACAACCGGCGCCAGAATAAAAGCCAGCAGTGCCGACAGCATCATTACCGCCAGGACCAGTTCTCCCCAATAGCAAAGTCCTAGCACGGTGGCGATGCCCAGAGCGGTAAGCGACCAATGAACTTTTTCTGATTTCGGGCGGCGCACAGCAGCTTCCGGTGTGCTACTCCTAAGCTCTGTCTCTTGGCTGGACATGTGAGTATCGTAATCGAATGGCTGATTTTCACGTTGCGAATATAATCGCGGCCGCGCCATTCAAGTCATGAATTCGTCATCCGATGACCAACTTCGTCCCAGAATTCTCGGTATGGACGTCGGCTCGAAGACCATTGGGCTTGCGGTGTCCGATCCCTTGGGCATCACGGCCCAGGGACTCGAAACCATTCGGCGGAAAAACAAGCGGCTTGATTTCGAGAGATTGGAACAAGTGATCCGGGAGTTCCACGTCACAGAAATTGTGGTCGGCTATCCGCTGCGGCTGAGCGGATCTGAAGGACCGCAAGCAGAAAAAGTGCGTGCTTTTGCGGATCAACTGCGGGATCAGTTCAAACTCCCCGTGCATTTGTGGGACGAGCGGCTAAGTTCTGCCGAAGCGAACCGGCTATTGCGGGAGTCGGAGATGTCAATCAAGCGCCGAGGCGAAGTCGTGGATCGCCTCGCGGCCGTGCTGATTCTGCAAAGCTGGATGCAGGCACGGGACAGCCATTAGCCGTTCGCAACCACCCAGAGGGATGGCTACTTTGCTTCTTATTTTCACGGCTGTCGCCAGAGGTGGCGCGCGAGTGCTGTTAACTGCTACAGACCACTGACTGCCGGGCGGACGCCTTAGCGACCAACGACCAAAGACCAGGGACCAAAGACTAACGACCTACTGTTTTGGCTCATCTAAACTAACGGGGATTGAGAAGGTTCTGCACATTCTTGGCGCTTGCCGCAGTTGCCCTGGGCGCCTGGCTCGGATGGGCGCTCTGGCTACCCTTTTCTCCACAGGGGCAAACATTCGTGCTATTGAGGCCTGGATATTCCACCCGCCGCATTGCGCTTGAGCTGAAGTCCGCTGGAGTTATACGTAACGCGAGTGCCTTTGTCCTCTGGCATTACTTCCGTCACAACCGTTCTCTAAAGGCCGGCGAGTATCTGTTCGACAAGGCGGCCGATAGTCGGACGGTGCACGATCGGCTGGCGCGTGGAGACATCTACGTACACACGGTCGTGATTCCGGAAGGTTACACCATCTTTGACATCGCACAAGCCATGCAGGATGCAGGTTTGACCACTCGTCAGGAGTTTCTCAATGCCGCCGAGTCGGAAACATCCCTGATTACCGATCTGGCCCCCGAAGCCAAGTCTCTGGAAGGCTTCCTCTTCCCCGAAACGTATCAGTTCACCCGCACCCAAACACTACAGGAAATGATTGCGGCAATGGTGAAGCAGTTCCGGCAAGTCGCCGGAGAGATCGGACTAAACTCGGATGTGCCAAGAACGGTCACGCTGGCATCCATCATCGAGAAGGAGACAGCTGCAGCGGAGGAGCGGCCGCTGGTCGCCAGCGTGTATGAGAATCGGCTGGCGAGCAAGATCGCGCTACAAGCTGATCCAAGCGTGATTTATGCAGAGCAACTGCAGGGCACCTATGGAGGCGCGCTCCACCATGCGGATATGCGCTTCGAGTCTTCTTACAACACCTACACTCATCCCGGTCTCCCGCCGGGTCCCATCGGCAATCCGGGCCGAAGCTCGCTGGAAGCTGCGATGCATCCTGCAAATACCGATTATTACTACTTCGTCAGCAACGGGAACGGCCATCATCGTTTCGCCCATAGCCTGGAAGAGCACAATCGCAACGTAGCGGCATTGCGGAAGGCGACACAGAAGCGCTGAGACGATTTCCTCACGAAACCCACTTTTGGTAGAGTCAAAAGCGTAGCCATAAATATGTTATTATACTAATATGCGTACTACCGTTGACATTCCTAATCCCGTTTATCGCCAGTTGAAAGCCAAGGCTGCATTGCAAGGGTGTTCGGTAAAGGAATTGATCTTGCGCGGCGTCAAAGCTGAATTGAACGGCACACCGGAGAAGAAGTCTGCTTATCGCGTATCGCTGCCATTAATCAAGAGCAAGAGGCCAGGATCGCTGAAGCTCACCAACAGGCAGATTAATGAACTCCTATTTCCCTGACATTAATGTCTGGATCGCCCTCTCTTATGAAGCGCATGTGCATCATAGCTCGGCGAGGCGCTGGTTGGAGGGAGTCAGAGGTGGAGTGGTTTATTTCTGCCGGTTCACACAACTGGGATTTCTAAGGCTTCTGACACATCCCCGCGTAATGAGAGATGCGGTTAGAACCCAACAGCAGGCTTGGAGTGCGTATGATTTCCTGGTGCAAGACGAGCGGGTACTGTTCCTACGTGAACCCGATATTGCACAACTTGAGCCTCTCTTTCGCAAGATGACCTCCGGCGATCACCCGCTTACAAAGCAATGGCCAGATGCATATTTAGCTGCATTTGCCCAGGCGGCAGAATTGACGCTTGTTACCTTCGACCGGTCTTTGGGCCACATGGTCTCTCCAAATGTTCTGCTTCTAAGGTGAGCAGCTTTCTTGTAACCTATCAGTCTATTACCTTCCTGCCCAGATGTTGTGTTCCATCCGTCTCGTTATACTCATCTAATCCGGGTTGGATGATCGGAATGTTTGCTCACTCACAATCTGCTCGCTTTATAGCGCTTCTATGTCTTCTCCCCTTAACCGGCTGCCTTTTTCGCTCTCACAAGGTGCAGCGCCAAGTAAGCACAGCACCGTTGAAATCCGCAACCCAGCAGCAATTGATTGACTACATCAATACGCAGGCTGCCAAGATTCAATCCATGCAGGCTACGGTCGATATTGATACGTCGGTGGGTGGCGTAAAGAAGGGCAAAGTCACCGATTACCAGCAGATTCGCGGCTACGTATTGGCGCGAAAGCCGGCGATGCTTCGCATGATCGGCCTGATGCCCATTGTCCGCAATCAGGCATTTGACATGGTGAGCAACGGGCAGGAGTTCAAGCTTTGGATACCTCCCAAGAATCGTTTTATCGTGGGACGTAATGATCTGGAGGCACACAATACTCAGAAATCGCTGGAAAATCTGCGGCCGCAGCATATTTATGACGCCCTTCTGCTCAGAGAAATCGATCCCCAAAATGAGATCGCCGTGGTTGAGAACGGTTATGAAATCGTTCGTGACGCCAAGGGCCACAACGTCGAACAGTCCGACTATGAAATTGAAGTGATTCGGAAGGGCGATCACGGATGGTTCTTGTCGCGCAAAATCATTTTCAGCCGATCCGATCTGCTGCCGCATCGCCAGTTGACGTATGATCCCGAGGGGAATCTGACGACGGATACACATTATGAAAATTACAAAGACTACAATGGGCTGAACTTTCCGTCGCAGATCGAGATCTGGCGGCCCCAGGAGGAGTACGACATCACTTTGACTATCGTGAAGTTGCAGTTGAACCAGCCTTTGCCGGACGACAAATTTGTGCTGCCGCAGCCGCCAGGGGCACAAGTAGTGCATCTGGATCAAGCGCAGGGCACTCCCGAGCGACGAATGCAGGGTGGGCAAAGCCGGTGAACTTCTCGCGGATCTAAATATCTGCTCAAAGCCGGTTAAAGCCCGGGACTGAGAACCGACGCCTAAATCATGATGAATAAGATGATTGTCGCCAATCTCGTGCACCGGCCGTTGCGGTCACTCATCAGCGTGATCGCCATTGCGCTGGAAGTCACGCTGATTCTGCTGGTCGTGGGGCTGCTGATCGGCATCTTGAACGATTCCAGACAGCGCAGCGCTGGTGTGGGAGCAGACGTCATCGTGATGCCACCTGGCTCCTCGTTCCTCTTCGGGCTTACAGGCGCCCCGATGTCGATCAAGATCGGGGATTTGATCGCGAAGCAACCCCACGTGGTGACGGTCGCCCCGGTAATCACCCAAATCTCCACTGCGGGCGCTGTTGAGGTGATCGCCGGAATCGACCTCGACAGCTATCAGAGACTTTCAGGTCCCTTTCACTACATATCCGGAGGCCCCTTCCGAGGGCCCAATGACGTTCTCGTCGACGACCTGTTCGCCAAATCGAAACATGTTCGTGTCGGAGGCACGATTGAGATCCTTAATCACAGTTTCCGGGTGGCAGGAATCGTGGAGCAGGGCAAAGGAGCACGGAAATTCCTGCAAATGTCCGTGCTGCAGGATCTCATCGGCGCGCAGGGGAAAGCATCCATCTTCTATGTCAAGGCGGATAACCCCGGAAATGCAGACGCGGTGGTTGATGAAATCAAATACATCCCTGGAATGGAAAGGTATGTTGTGTCGTCCATGGCGTACTACCTGTCCATGATGACGCCAACCAATATTCCGGGCCTGTCGAGCGTGATTCATGTAGTAATCGGAATTTCAGTCGTGATTGGCTTCATCGTGATTTTTCAAGCAATGTACACGGCCGTTATGGAGCGCACGCGAGAGATCGGCATATTGAAGTCACTGGGTGCCTCCAAGCTGTACATCGTCAACATTGTCTTGCGCGAGACGACGTTATTGGCTTTGGCTGGGATTGTTGTAGGAATTCTCTTCAGCTTGGCTGCGCGTGTTTTGATATTACAAAAGCTCCCTTTGCTCCGGGTCGTGATGAGCGGTGGCTGGATCTTGCGGGCAACCGTGATTGCAATCGTTGGGGCCATAGCCGGAGCGCTCTATCCAGCATACAAAGCTGCGCAGAAGGATCCAATCGACGCGCTCGCGTACGAATGAAGAGTTCCAGCTCACGGGCTCTTGCATCACGGGAGCATCCCATCAGTGCACCCCCAGGTGGCGAGCCACGCAAAGGGGCCGCTTTCACGCTACGAAGACAGCGGTGGAGATTGCCCGGGGCTGCTTAGTCTTAGCTTTGCCTGAAGACGCGTCTTTTCAAAACCGCGAGGGGCTAATGAACCCGGTTCTCCGTTCACAGTTCCTAGTTCTCAGTTCCGACCCTACACCGGCCAGATGCTGAGGGCTGTTTTGCTGAGAATCTGCTGCTTTACTTCCTCCGCCAAATGCAACGCCCGAAAGTCATCCAAGTTCTTCTTGATCTCCGGGACGCCCGGTCCCGGCCAGTCCGTCCCGAACAAAGTTTTGTGGGCGATCTCCTCCACTCGAGGAAAATACTTCAGCAGAGTTTTCGGAGGGATGCCGCTAATATCCAGGTAAACGTTGGGATGGCGGCGCAGCAGGAAAAATGCGGTGTGCATCCATAGTGGCCGGCCTCCATGCGCAAGAAGAATCTTCAGCTTGGGAAAGTCCACCGCCACATCGTCTAGGTAAATCGGATCTCCGTAGCGGTTGCGAGCGCCTGCAAAAATCGAGGTTCCAGTGTGGAACATCACCGGAACGCCGTTGGCCTCGGCAGCCCGGTAGATCATCTCCAGCTCTTTCACCCCGTTCAGATAATCGTTGGGAAAAAGCAGTTGGTGGGGCGGATGAATCTTGATCATGCGAATCTTCAGCCGCAGGATTTGTTCGATATCCGCCAGAATGTTTCCGGTGTGGCGCGGGTGCAGTCCTCCACAAGAGAGGAGCCGTTCAGGATGATCCTTGGTGTAATCGCTAATGTACTGATTAACGCCGGCAGTGAACCCAATCACCTCCGGAGCCACGTAGTTGATGAGCACGGCGCGATCCACTCCGGCGGCATCGAGATACTTGAGGAATGATTTCGGGGAGCGGCAGAACTCGACAATTTGATCAAAATTGGGGCGCTTTTTTTTGAGCAGTTCCAGCGCCCGGGGCTGAAACATCTCCAGAGGCTGGATGTGAATGTGGCAGTCAGTAATCAAGTTCCGGTCAGCTCTCGAATGCAAGCCGGGTTAACTTTCAAGGTTCTTAGAAGCCTACGATCGAGACACCAAAACAGCTTCCAGGTCGAGATCAGATCCGCATCGGCATGACAATGTATCGGTACTTGTAATCCTCGCCTTCAGCGGGACGGATTTGGCCGGCGGATTGCGCATCCTTGAGCTCCAAACACACATCGCCCGCGCCCACGGCCTTCAGAAAGTCGTTAATATATTGGGCATTGAAGCCGATGGTCAGGCTCTCCCCGTTGTAGCTGGTTTCGATTGAGTCTTCGGATTCGCCGGTTTCGGTCGAGGAAGCCGACAACTTCATCTCACCTTTATCCAGTTTGAGGCGTACCGCGCGGGAGCGCTCATCTGCGAACTGGGCAACGCGGGAGATGGCAGCGCTCAATTCTTCGGCATCGACGCTGACGCTCTTGGAGTTGTCTTTGGGCAGCACGGCCTCATAGTTCGGGAATTGACCGGTAAGCTGGCGCGAGGTAAGCAGCCGTGGGCCGATGCGAAAGAATAGCGTCGATTCGTCTTTGGCAAACTCGATAACATCCGTATCCGTTGAATCGAGCAGAGTCTTCAGCTCGTCCATCGCCTTCTTGGGGACGAGAGTCTTCATTTCGCCAGATATGCCATCAAACTTTTCCCCACCGCGCTCAATATGGGCGAGGCGATGGCCATCCGTGGCGACCATGGTGATGGACTCAGGTTTAAGCACCATCAAGGCGCCATTCAGGGTGTAGCGCGACTCCTCATTGGCGATGGCGAAACCAGTCTTTGCGATCATGCCGCGCAAAACCTGAGCAGGAATATTGACAACGCTGGCGCCAGGAAACGCTGGCAAGCCCGGGAAGTTTGAGCGCGCCATGCCGACCATCTTTGTGTTTGACCGCCCGCAGCGGATGCTCACCCAATGATTCTCAAGAAGTTTAATGGTGATATCAGCGTCGGGGAGCAACTTGACGTAGTCGTGAAGCTTACGGGCTGGAATTGTGCATGAGCCTTCTTTCCTGACCTTGGCATTACACGAAGTACGGAGGCTCAGATCCAGATCGGTGGCAGTGAGCGAAAGTTTGTCACCGGCAGCTTCGAAAAGATAATTCGACAAAATCGGAATGGTCGTCTTACGCTCGACGACGCCTTGCGTCGCCGTAAGTTCGCGCAATAATTCGAACTTGCTGACGGTGATTTCCATGGTGGCTGTACCTGCAGCTGACGCCAAGGCTTCTGCCGGCATATTTCTACTCCCCCCTGGATCTCTACGGTGAGTCAATTACTCATATTAAAGCAAAAGCTGGTGACCCGCTTAAAGCAAAAGCTGGTGACCCGCACCAGAACAAGCGCATTGCTGCGCCATCGCTCCACATGAATGATTTCGCCGTGGAAGCCCGGAACCGCAGCTATCCCCCCAACTGCTCGGTCAATTTGTTGAGCAGCCTGTTCAGGTCCTTGTCCTCTTTTCTTATCTCGTCGATCTTCTCGACGGAATGGAGGACAGTAGTGTGGTGCTTGCCACCGAACTGGCGCCCGATCTCGGGCAGTGAAGCCTCGGTCAGATGTTTAGCCAAGTACATTGCAATCTGCCGGGGATAGACGATGGCCCGGGAGTTGTTCTTGGCCTTGATCTCAACCAGGCGCAACCCGAATTGTTCGGCGACCGCTTTCTGGATCGACTCGATGGTGACCTTGCGGGCCTGCGAATCGATAAAGTTCTTGAGCACCTGCTGGGCGTAGGGGAGGGTAATTTCAGCGCCGATTAAAGATGAGTGCGCCACCAATCGAATAAGCGCTCCTTCCAACTCCCGCACGTTAGAGCGGATGTTGGAAGCGATGTACAGAGCCACATCGGTTGGAAGCGTTACTTTCTCTTGCTCGGCTTTCTTTTGCAGAATAGCGACCTTCGTCTCAAGGTCGGGAGGCTGGATATCAGCAATCAGTCCCCACTCGAAGCGGCTGCGGAGACGGTCTTCGATTTCGGCCAGCTCTTTTGGCGGCCGGTCACTGGCGATTACGATCTGCTTCATGGATTCGTGCAGAGCGTTGAACGTGTGAAAAAATTCTTCCTGAGTCCGTTCTTTCTGCGCCAGAAACTGGATATCGTCGATCAGCAATACGTCCACATTGCGAAACTTATCGCGGAACGTGGTCATCTTGTCGTAGCGTAGCGAGTTGATCATTTCATTGGTGAACTTCTCGCTGGAGATGTAGCAGATGGCCGACTGCGGCGACCGGCGCTTTATTTCATGCCCGATAGCCTGCATCAGATGGGTTTTACCCATGCCGACGCCCCCGTACAGAAAGAGCGGGTTGTAGGCTTTTGAAGGACGCTCCGCAACCGCCTGACAGGCGGCGTGAGCAAACTGGTTCCCGCTGCCAATGACGAAAGCGTCGAATGTGTAGCGCGGATTCAGCTGCGCGGCACTATCCCAATCGAAGCGCGACTGCGAAGGACCTGCCGACACCATCCGGGCGGAAAGCCCGCCGTCATGGCGCAGCGGAGTAGATGCCGGATCATCTTCGGGAGTGACGAACTTCACCTCCTCGAATTCGAGACCCAGGTTATCGACTGCTTCCTGGATGAGATCGGCATACTTGTCGCCTACCTGCCGGAATTCCGCGGTGGGCACACGCACAAACAGAATTCCCCCGCTGGAATGACTGTAGCGAGTCGGCTTCAACCAGGTGTCGTAGGAATGCCGGTTGATTTTCTTCTCGAGCGCATCGAGGATGCGCAACCACGGATTAGCAGCAAGTGTCGGGCTAGGAACAGACATAATAGGTATTCGTGGAGCTGTGGCCAGAAGCAGCGCCGGTATTAATTTTTAAGAAAAAGTTTTCGTTTCCAGCAGAGCAGCCTCGGTTCTCGGGCAGTTGCGCTGGGCATCAGAACAATGTCAATCAGCTAGGTCAGTCCGGCATACTAGCACAAAAGTTTTCGGCTGGAAGAAAACTTCAGTAAAGATTTTTTTCTGTCTGCACTATTCAGAACGCGAAGCGCGCTCGCTGTCAAGTACTGAGTTTATAAATGCCGCGTGCGTGGTGCAAGTTGCGGCCTGGCTTGCGCAGCGTGCAGATCTGTGCTCTCCGGTTTGCCCGCTGTGATTGCGCTCATTTATACTCATCGTTTAATTCTCAAGCCAATCATCAAGCAAGGAGTTCATGCCCAAGCGTACATTTCAGCCCAACCGCCGCCACCGCTCCAAGACGCACGGATTTCGTACGCGTATGAAGACGAAGAGCGGTCGTGCTGTGATTTCGCGTCGGCGTGCCAAGGGGCGCAAGCGGGTTTCAGTGAAACCCGGATTCCGCGAGTAATTTCCTTTTTGTTTCGGCAACCGAAGTTCTAAAACTGAGTTGACTAGTGAGCGGCCTTGCAGCCAATGGTACAAATTCGTCGTGGTCGCAAAAACGAGCGGTGTTTCCCCGCAGCGCTCGCCTACTGCGGCATTCTGATTTCGAGCGCGTGTACAAGCTCGGGCGGCGGCATTTTACGGCGCACATGACATTGTTTTACCTGAGCCGTGAGAGTGGCAAAGGGCTTCGCGTCGGCTTCACCGTGGGAAGAAACCTGGGCAGCGCTGTCGAAAGAAATTCTATGAAGCGCCGCTTGCGCGAGGCGCTACGGTTGCAAGCTGTGTTCGACGCTGGACGTTTTGACGTGGTGATCAATCCGAAGAAGTCGTTACTGAATGCGGACTTTGCCGAATTTCGCAATGAGGTTAGCCGCGCCTTTGAAATAATCCGGAACTCCGCTGCAAAGCTATGAAAGCCAGCAAGGCTGCAATCATCTATGCGCTGCGCCTTTACAAGAGTCTAATTTCCCCCACCTTTCTGCCGGCATGCCGCTACGTGCCGACTTGTTCGGAATATGCTACAGAAGCGGTGGGACGCTATGGCGCTCTGCGTGGTAGCAGGATGGCAATCTGGCGTTTGCTGCGCTGTCATCCATTCACGAGCGGAGGCTATGACCCAGTATTGATGGAGAGAGATTCAGAATGTGTGGGTTCAGCACCGCCCCGGAAAGCTGCCGTCACTGAGTAAGCGATTTGCCTGACTTTCCCAATCCTCAACAAGATCCCGGCATGGAGCGCCGGCTGCTACTGGTTTTCGCACTGACGTTCCTCGTGATTATTGTTTTTCAACCGGTGCTGAAGAAGTATTTGCCGCAGCCGCCAGCGCAACCAGCTACACCTGCGGTCACGCAGACGGAAAACGTGACGCCGGCACCTGCGGGCAACTCACCCGGTGCGGCGCAGCAGGCGTCACCCTCGCGGGAAAAGATCAAGGAGGCGAGCACAGAGTCAGAATTTGTGGTCGAGAACGATCTCTACAAAATCGCATTCACCAATCGCGGCGGGCAAGCAAAGTCATGGATTTTGAAAAAATACGACGACGAAAAGAATAGGCCATTGGATTTGGTCAATGCTGTTGCCGCAGAAAAATATGGGTATCCGCTTTCCTTGTGGGCCTATGACGAGGCGCTGCGAAACAAGATTAATTCAGTGCTCTATGTCACATCCAGTTCTGGCCAGCAGCAGGCGCCTGCCGAGATTGCTTTTGATTACAACGACAACGATGTTGAGGTTCATAAGACATTTCGGTTTGATCACACCTACGTGGTACGGGTTGAGACATCGGTTCGGATAAAAGGCGGCCCGGTTAGCGCTTTTCCCGTGTGGCCGGCGGGTTTTGGCGAGCAGGCGACACCGGCTTCCTACGCCTCCAGCACCATCGACTATCAGTTCAATGGCAGCATAGAGCGGTTAAGCGCCAAGAAGGTAAGCGGCGGCCACACTATAAGAGGACCGTTTAATTTGGCAGGGGTGACCGACCAATATTTTGCGGCGGTATTCATTCCTGAAGATCCACCGAATGCGGTCCTGGTGACGTTGCGCAATTCCCTGGATGTACCGAAAGATCCCAAAAAACCGAATCCGCAGGACACAGTTAAGGTCGACGTTCTAGGCGCTGCGGTGGGAAACCTCATCGGTATGACGATGGAAAGGCTTTATGTCGGGCCCAAGTCGCTGGAGGTGCTCGAGTCAGTTCCGGTGACCACGATTGTAGGAGCGCCTCAAGATCTTCGCTCTCAGGTTAATTTCGGTTTTTTTGGCATAATCGCCCGCCCCTTGTTTCTGTGGCTGAAGTGGACTTACAAATACGTACACAACTGGGGCTGGGCAATCGTGGTTCAGACGCTGATCATCAATCTGGCGCTGCTTCCGCTGCGAATCTCGCAAATGAAGTCGGCCCTCAAGATGCAAAGGGTCGCGCCGCAGATTAAAGCGATCCAGGAGAAATTTAAGAAGTACAGCATGCGTGATCCGCGCAAGCAGGAGATGAACAAGGAAGTGGCGGATCTGTACAAGAAGGAGGGAGTCAATCCTGTGGGCGGCTGTTTGCCACTGATTATCCAAATGCCATTTCTGTTTGCCTACTACAGCATGCTGCAAGCGGCAATTGAATTGCGTCACGCGCGCTGGCTGTGGATTCCCGACCTATCTTCGGCCGACCCGCACTTGATACTGCCCATTGCATTGGTCCTAAGCATGGTTGCAACGCAAAGAATGACTCCACAGCCCAGCATGGATCCAGCTCAGCAGAAAATGATGAACATAATGATGCCTCTGATGATGGGGTTCATTTTTTTCAATCTGGCGGCAGGCTTGAATTTGTATTACGCGGAGAGCAACCTGATCTCGATTCTCCAACAGGCAATCATGAACCGCACTAAACTGGGCCGTGAAATGCGCGAGATGGCTCAAAAGAGGGCAAGAAAGAAAGAAAAGTAGCATTAGGCACTTAGCATTTGGGGGTTAAGTTCGCAATTCGTATACTTTTCCATGTAGGTGCTGGGGCGGCCCCAACTGCTAATTGCTAATTGCTGAATGCTTGGAGCAGACCCGGTGTCTATTCCTGACAAAATCGCGGCGGCGAAGCGGCTCAATGATTTTCTCAGTGGCATAGTTTTGAACAGTGGGCTGCGAGTCAAATATCGCATTACGGTCGATCCGCCTCTGCCCGAAGAGCGCGATTGGGAGCGACCGGAAATTCTGGTGGAGTTTACCGGTCCTGACTCCTCGCTGCTGCTGGAACGCGGGGGCGAACTGCTTCGCGCCTTGGAACTGCTGGCGCTGGAAATGCTCCGGCTTCCAGGAAACGAGCACGAGAAAGTTTGTTTTGACTGCATGAACCGCCGGTCTATGCGTCTGGAAGAGCTCCGAATGGCCGCGTCCGTGGCCGCGGACAAAGTTCGCAAAACTGGAGCCCCCTACAACTTCGCGCCGATGTCATCGCGCGAGCGACGCATTTTGCATTTGGCCCTGCGGGACCAAGCCGACCTGCGCACGGAAAGTGCCGGAGAGGGGCTGCGCCGCTGTGTCGTGGTTTACCCGAAGCAGTAAAGTCCTGCCGGAAAATCTGTGAGCACTAGCATTCGGCGCTGTTTTCTCAGGTTGTGACACCGACATACCGCTGGTCGCAAATGCTCTACCTGCCGTCACCGAGAACTGGATTCCGTCCTGCACTGCCCAACCGCATCTATCTAGTGTGTGTTCTGGCTGCTCTTTCTTCGGTCGGGGTGCTCCTAGCTTTGGCCGGGCATGCTGGGGACTGCTCTCCTTTGCGTCGCAATGTGGTACTTCTCGTTCAGCTTTGATGACTCGAAGTGGTTGAAAAAACGGTTTGGTTTTGCCTGCTATATCTTCTGATTCCGGTTGGTCCGGCCCTGTACTATTTGTTTGGTCGATCGACGCAGCGCTGCCCTGCAAAAAACTGATTCATTATGACTGCGTTGTCGGCATCGCAAGATGGCTCGGGCCCGGCAACTTTTGACGACAGCTTCCAGCTAAAATCCCTCTGTGCACCTGGACGACACCATTGTGGCGATTGCCACGCCCTCAGGCCGCGGCGGCATTGGCGTGGTCCGCCTAGCCGGCCCCGAAGCCAAGGCCATGGCACTTCCAATGCTGCGTCTCAAACACGATCTCGAGCCAGGAAGAGCGGTGCTTGGTGAGTTAATAGATCCCGAAGTATGGAAGCCGACAAATTCGCAAGGTCGCTCGGATCCGAACTTCGACACCTCGCGGCCGAGGGCGGCCGCGCCACGTGACGAGCGCATTGACGAAGTGCTTGTGACCTATTTCGTGAAACCGCATTCCTACACGACAGATGACATTGTAGAAATTTCCGCCCACGGTTCTCCAGTAGTGTTGCGCCACATTGTCGAGCAGGCGATTGCGGGGGGTGCGCGCCTCGCCGATCCGGGCGAATTCACTATGCGCGCCTTCCTGAACGGACGCATCGACCTGGCTCAGGCCGAGGCGGTGCGCGATCTTATTGAATCACAGACCCTTTATCAGGCCAAAGTCGCAGCCCAGCAGCTTGAAGGTGCGTTCTCCCGACGATTGCAACCAATTAAACAGAAGCTGGTGGAACTTATAGCCTTGCTGGAAGCGGGCATCGATTTTGCGGAAGACGACGTCTCGGTGTTGCCGGCTAGTCACATTCTTGAGCGGCTGAACGCTGTTCGAGTTCCACTCCAAGACCTGGCCGCTTCCTTCGCGTACGGAAAGATCGTTCACGAAGGACTCACGCTGGCAATTGTTGGTCGACCTAACGTTGGCAAATCGAGTTTATTCAATCGGTTGGTGGAGCGGGAGCGCGCGATCGTCACTGCCACTCCGGGAACCACTCGCGACCTCGTCAGCGAGACCGTAGCAATCGGCGGCATCCCCGTGAAATTGATGGATACCGCCGGTATCCGGCGGGCGCTGGGTGAAGCTGAGAGCATTGGAATCCGCAAATCGATCGAGGCGCTCGCTGACGCGGACCTGGTGCTGGTAGTGGTTGATTCCTCACAGGCGGTGGCTCGCGAGGATTTGGAATTGCTTCAGCAAGCGGAACAGCGACCTGCCATTGTGGTCGAAAACAAGGCGGACTTGGCCAGTTCTCACCTTTCAGTGAATGGTCCTCAGTTACCGAGAGTGCGCACTTCGGCTGTCACGGGCGAAGGTATTGCCGAATTACGCGCGGAAATTCAGCGCCATATCGGAGGTGATGGCCGGACGCAATTTGAAAACGGCCTGCTCACGAACATTCGTCATCAAGAACTCGTACGCAAATCTCTGGCAGCTTTGTCAGCTGCAGATGCCGCAGTTCAAAACCACATCCCTCATGAAATGCTACTGCTCGACTTGTACAATGCCCTACATGGGCTCGACGAGATCACCGGCGCAACAACAAACGACGACATTCTGAACCTGATTTTCAGCACCTTCTGTATTGGAAAATAACCCCTGGTATCCTTCAGACTTCCTCAGTTCCGTGAAACTTTCACCGCGAGGCCACCTCACTGGGTTCACATTGTGCTTCTCCGAAAATTGATCTAGGTGCCGGCGTGCGACTGCTGCGAAAGGTAACTCGCAATACCCATTTCTTCTATGGAGCGGAGTTTAGCTTCGAGATATTCGACGTGTCTTTCTTCGCCCTGAATCATGCCTTTGAATAGCTCACGCGAGCCGTCGTCTTTGGCCTCGTCGCAGACTCGCGCCGCCTCGTTATACTGGCGCACCGCGTCCTTCTCGTCTTTGAGGTTGCTTTCCATTTGTTGCTGGACGTTTGTTCCCAATTGTGGTTTGAGTCCGACCTCTACGCACGGAGTTTCGTCGAGAAAATGATTCGCTCGATTAGCCCTTCCGCATGTTTCATTTCCTGGATAGCACGCATTTTTGTGCGCTCCCCCAACCTCTTAGAACCCCAGTTCTGGCACATTTCGGACTGTGTCATATACTGCACAATGGCCGTCGATTCCGCGCCAAGAGCCGCATTCAATTGCGTGATGACCTTTTTTGTTGCCGTGCATGGTTCTGCCCGGCCTCCTCTCCTCGCTCTTTGAATTCTCTTGTTGACTTTGATCCGCTTTTCTAGCTTCTGTCTTGGAAAATAGCAAGCGGGTTGGTACATTCTTGCAAACGGCTCTGTCTGGCCGGAGGCGCGCTTTGTCGCTGGTCGTGAAGCTGGAAGACGATCTCGGTGAACGTAGCGACTGGATCATGCTTCATGGCGTGATTCCTGGGCGGGAAGAACGCGATTACCCTTTCCTGCGCAGTATCGACCCGTACGGCAAAACAGTCTTCAACCATTTGCAGATGGAGACCTTTCTCGAGGAATGGGAACGGGTGCGCGACCGTGCTCATGACGAATCGCAGGTAGAAGCCTGGCGGAAAATTAAAGAGATGGCGCAGACATGCCAGCAGGACCGTGATCTATACCTACGATTTGTGGGTAATTAAGAATCTGCGCACGGCCAGCTTTCGAGAGAAGCCATTCTGCGTCATTTGGATAAAGTCGCCAAGGCTGCTCGAAACATACCTTCGAAGGAGCCGTTCTTACCGGCGGTGCCGGACAAAGCCTTTTCTGCAGTGGCACGCTGATAGCCGAGGTTTACCAGAGCAGAGAGCACATCTTCTTCAACGGCGCTTAAGGCGGGAATGGCAGCCACCGCCTCAGTACCGTCAGGGGGGAGCTTATCTCGGAGTTCGAGCACCATCCGCTCGGCTGTCTTCTTCCCGATACCAGGAATTCGCGTGAGCCGCGCGACATCATTGCCGCGGATTGATCTAGTCATCTCGTCAGAAGGCATGCCGCTGAGAATTGTGATCGCCAGCTTGGGCCCGATACCACTCACTGTGATCAGCTTCTCGAACAAGTTCTTTTCCGGTGAACGCAGAAATCCGTAAAGCGCAATCGCATCTTCACGCACGTGAGTGTGTATGTGAAGCGCGACCTCACTCCCAACCTGCAAGAGTTCCGAAAAGGTTGGCACTGTTATAGTGACGTCGTAACCCACGCCGCAACTCTCAACGATGGCTTGGTTGGGATGTTTGGAAATCAGTTTGCCGCGAAGGTGAGCGATCATGCGAGGTCCGGCCCGGGCTTATTTTAAAACAATGAGTTCTGCCTTCGATTAGGTACCATTCCGAAATGCTCGTAGGCGAGCTGCGTCGCCACGCGGCCCCTAGGCGTGCGATTCAGGAATCCAATCTGAATGAGAAACGGTTCGTAAATTTCTTCGATCGCATCCGACTCCTCGGCCAGTGCTGCGGCGAGCGTATTCACCCCGACAGGGCCGCCTTGATATTTCTCGATGATCGTCAACAGCAACTTGCGATCAATCTCATCGAAACCGTAGCGATCCACTTCCAGCATTTGCAAGGCAGCTTGCGCGGTGGGAAGGTCAATTTTCCCGGCCCCCCTTACCTGGGCATAATCACGCACTCGGCGTAACAGCCGGTTGGCAATTCGGGGTGTCCCGCGGGAACGGCTAGCGATCTCGGCTGCTCCGTCTCCATCAATTTCGATGGCGAGAATCTCAGCTGAACGTTCCACGATAATTCGCAAATCTTGGTGGCTGTAGAACGCGAGGCGAAGGACAATTCCGAATCGCGATCTCAGAGGCGAAGACAACAGTCCTGCACGCGTAGTGGCACCGATAAACGTGAATGGCTTCACATCCATGGTATGTGTGCGCGCCGCGGGTCCCTGGCCGATCAGAATGTCCAGCTTGTAATCCTCCAGAGCGGAGTACAGGATTTCCTCAAGGGCAGGCTGAAGGCGATGCACTTCGTCGATGAATAGAACTTGCTTGTCACGAAGATTGGTGAGAACGGCAGTGAGATCGCCTTTGATCTGCAAAGTCGGCCCCGAGGTCTGCTGGAACGGGACTCCCAACTCGTTAGAGATGATAGTTGCCAGTGTGGTCTTGCCCAGCCCGGGTGGACCGTAGAGCAGCACGTGATCCAACGCCTCGCCGCGGGAGCGCGCAGCTTCAATCGCGACTGCCAAGTTTTCTTTGACCTTCGGCTGGCCGATGAACTCCGCCAGTCTTTGTGGCCGCAGCTTTAGTTCAAAAGAAGACTCGCCTTCAACCGGAGCAGCCGATACCAGCCGATCCTTGCTTTGTACATTGAGTTGCGGGGTGTTCCTGACAGTAGCCACTGGCCGGATAGTAAGCTGAAATGGGAGATCAGGCAATGATCGGATATGGACGCTTACTTTCTGCGTTCAGGACGAGCTTTGGTGTGAAATGGAAATCTGTTCAATGGTTCCTATGGCAAGATGACAGACTACTGCCATGTGAGGCGCGCTTACTTTAAAGCTGCCTCGAAGCCATCAATCAACTTCTGAACATTTTTTCGCCCAAGGGGCTCAAGCAGTCCTCCTGCAACTGAAGTCAGTCGGCCGAACACCTGCGCTTCTCCCTTCCAGGCCACCTTGGTCCCTGTCGCACCAGGCGCAAGGTCAAAGCTCGCAGTGACCGAGACATTTCCGCCAGCCACCGTTCCTTGTCCCTTGTACAGAGCTCGCTTAGGACGCTCGGCTTCCGCCAGTTGCATCTTTACTTCGGCGGTTCCTTTGATGTACGAGATTCCGACGTTCACCTTTACTACGAAATGCGTGTCGTCCTGCTGCGTCATCCCCTGGAAGTCGGGTAGCAGCGGAGCGAACTTTTTAGGATCGGTGAGAAAATCGTACACCTCCTCTGGCTTGCGTTGTACTTCAAATTCACCACCGAACTTGATAGCCATTCCTAGGTCCTTTCCCGAGAGGGTTGCAGGCCAAACGAGCTCCCGGATGGCGTCTCATACTCTCGGTCCAATATTTCTATACTCTCCTTGAAAAAAAAGCAGCGGTTCGCCTTCGTGCACCACGACTTCCTCGACTTCGGCAATGAAAATGGTGTGATCGCCGGCACCCTGTGCCGTGTGCAGCCGGCATTCCAGATATGCCAACGCACCCTGCAAGACGGGAGTTCCATGGGGCGTGCGCTCAAACCGCGCACCCGCTACCCGTTCCCCCTCTTCGTGTGTTCGGACGGTACGCGCATAATATTCTGAAATTGTACGTTGGGCTTGGGACAAAATATTTACACCAAAGCGCTTCTTGGCGTGCAGATGAGCATGCGTACGAGCCCTCTGATCCACGCACACCAGCACCAGCAAAGGATCGAGTGAAACCGAAGCAAACGCGTTGGCAGTCATGCCGTGGATTTCGCCTTCGTAATCCACGGTGATGACCGTGACCCCAGTAGCAAAACAGCTCAACGCCTTGCGGAATTCTGCCTGGGTCACAGCCATGGGACGGGAATGTAGTCTCTCGTAGCAGCGGGGGGCGGTCAAGTCGCGCTCGTTCCGACCTGTTGAACAATCCCACTATCTGTGGGAATCTGAACGTGCTTGAGTTTTGGCATAGGTAGCATTTGCAGACATTAGCCGAAGCAATGTACTCCAGTACGCCAATCGCCAGGGAAACTGCGTGCCGCCTGCTGCGTTCCAGCGACGCGGATCTTTCAGAGCTTCTCGCGGCGGCAGTGCACGCCAAGCAGCGGCGCAAGCCAGGCTTCATCACCTACTCACGCAAGGTTTTCATACCTCTCACAAATTTTTGCCGCGATTATTGCGGCTATTGCATTTTCCGCCGCGACCCAAACGATTCTGGTGCGCACACGATGTCACCGGAAGAAGTTCTGGAAGTGGCGCGGGCCGGAGAGCGAATGGGCTGCACCGAGGCTCTCTTCAGTTTGGGTGATAAGCCCGAGCTGGCCTTTCCCGAAATGCGCGAGACATTACGCCGTCTGGGATACCGCTCGACTCTGCATTATCTGGAGGCTATGTGTGAGCTGATTCTGCGCGAGACCAGCCTGCTGCCCCACCCGAATCCCGGGCTGCTCAGCACCGAATGGATTTCCCGTCTGGCGGCCGTTTCTCCCAGCATGGGTCTGATGCTCGAAACCACGAGTGAGCATTTACTACGCCCTGGGGGGGCGCATGACAAGGCTCCCGACAAGATCCCCGCCAAACGGCTGCGCACCATCGAAGAAGCGGGAAAGCAAGGGGTTCCATTCACTACCGGTCTGCTGATCGGAATCGGCGAGAGCATTGATGATCGTGCCGACACGCTGCTGGCCATCCGCAACCTGCACCGTGAGTATGGCCACATTCAGGAAGTCATCGTGCAAAACTTTCGCGTGAAGACCGACATTCCCATGCACAACTGGCCCGAGCCCACGCGGGGCGAGATGTTGCGTACCGTCGCCGTCGCGCGGCTGATGCTGCCGGACGTGAACATACAGGCTCCGCCAAATCTTTCCTCTCCCTACTATGAAGAACTCCTTGATGCCGGAATCGATGACTGGGGCGGGGTTTCGCCGGTAACGCCGGACTTTATCAATCCAGAAAGGCCTTGGCCTCATCTGCAACAGCTCCGGCGCAAGACCGAAGCAAAGGGATATAGATTGCGCCAACGGCTTCCTGTCTATCCTGAGTTTCTGCCTGGGCTCACGTCACGGGCTGGCCTATTGACGGAAAAACTCGAAGCGGCCGCCGATCTTGAAGGCTACGCGCGCATTCCGAAAGCGGCATGATCGTTGTCCTCACAGGTGGCACTGGAGGGGCAAAGTTTCTTGACGGTCTTTCACGGGCGGTCCCGCAAAAAGAACTCATCGTCATCGTCAATACCGCAGACGACCTCGATTGGTGGGGTCTGTACGTCTCGCCCGACTTGGATTCCATCACCTACATACTGGCAGGACGGCTCAGCAGTGAGCGCGGCTGGGGGGTGCGAGGCGACACATTCTTCTGCTTACAAACCATGGGGGAACTGGGTCAGCCGACCTGGTTTCACATGGGCGATCGCGATCTCGCGGTGCACTTATTGCGTTCCAAATTCCTCCGCGAAGGAAAGACCCTGGCCGAAGCGACCGCCGAGATTGCAAACAAATTTGGCATTGAGGCGCGTATCCTACCCATGAGCAATTCTCGAGTTGAAACACGCGTGGATACTCCAATTGGAGAACTTAGCTTCGAAGAATACTTTGTCCAGCGCTGGTATCAGGATCCAGTGAATTCGATTCGCTTTGCCGGTGCCACTGAAGCTAAGCCGGCGCCTGGCGTGATTGAAGGGATTATGTCCGCCAGCGCTGTTCTGATCGCGCCGAGTAACCCTGTCACAAGCATAGGGCCGATCTTGGCGGTTCCGGGCATACTAAATGCGTTGAAGCGAACACGGGCTCCTGTTGCCGCGGTGAGTCCGATCGTGGGTACGGCGGCAGTGTCCGGACCTGCCGGCGTTCTCATGACGGCGCAGCAGTTGCCGGTTTCAATCGCCGGTGTCGCCCAGGCTTACCAGGAGTTCCTTGACATCCTCATAGTCGATGACCAGGATGCTACAGTCGCGAAAGAGTTACAACAGGCAGGACTGCGCGTCCATTGCGCCCAGACTATTATGCGAACGACGGAGGACAAGTCCGCGCTGGCACGCGCCGTACTCTCACTCGTTCGCAGCGAAAATGTAGCGCAGGCCGCATCCGACCCAGCATGATTCTGATCCCCGCCAAGAATCTCGCCAACGCTAAGCAGCGCTTGGCCTCGGTTCTCAACCAGGCCGCTCGTACTGAATTGGCAAAAGCGATGCTCCATGACGTGCTGGAAGTCGTAGCCAAGGTGGAAAAGCCTGCCGACGTGAGCCTCGTGACCTGCGATCCCTTTGCGATCGCACTGGCGGGGGAGTTTCAGTTTCGGGTGATAGCCGATCAGCTGAATCGCAGCGAAAGCGACGCGATCGAGGCGGCAACTGCCTGGTGCGTAGCGAGAGGAGTTCGGAACACGCTTGTGATTCCCGCCGACATTCCCCAGATCCAAGCGTCGGAGTTGCAGGAAATCTTCCGCTCCGCGCCCGCCGCAGGGTCGGTGCTGGTGCCTGCGGCTGATGGGAGAGGAACGAATGCGGTTTTCCGATGTCCGGCGGCGCTCTTTCCACTGCGTTTCGGAAACGATAGCTTCAAAGCTCATCTGACGGCGGCGCAATCAGTACAGAAGCCCTGCATAGTGCTTCAGCTACCCGGCATCGCACTGGATATCGACACTCCAGCAGACCTGCAGCAACTTGCGGCCCTTCCCGGAGAGACTCATGCCCAACAGTTTTTCCGGCAATGGAGAAACGCCGAGGCGCCGCTCGCCGTAAACGAGTGACCGCTTGAAACCTGCGCAAGAGCTCCGCATCATCCCATTGCCCTTCGAGAAGGATATTCAGCCGGGTGATTTGCTCGTGCAGCACGTTCTCGGCGTATTGCGGCGAAGGAAACTCGTCTTCAGAGCGGGGGATATTCTGGTTGTGAAACATAAAATCGTGTCCAAAGCAGAGGGGCAGATCGTGGACTTGGCCAGGATCAAGCCATCCCGCTCATCTCAGGCATGGGCACGCCGGTACAACCTCGATCCTCGCGTGACCGAACTGGCACTTACCCATGCCCGCCGTGTGCTGCGCCGCAAGCGCGGCGTGCTCATCACGGAGACGCGGCAGGGATTCGTGTGCGCCAACAGCGGCGTAGATGTCTCGAACGTGGACGGAGGCTGCCACGCACTGATCCTGCCAAATGATTCCGACGGCTCGGCCGCACGTCTGCACCGTGAGCTGAAAAAACATCTCCACCTTTCCATCCCGGTGATCATCACAGATACATTCGGACGCCCCTGGCGGGAAGGCCTGACTGAGGTCGCAATCGGGGTCGCCGGAATGAAAGCCTTACGCGACTATCGCGGAGGTCGCGATCCTTGGGGATATCCGTTGCGCGCCAGCGTAGACGCCGTGGCTGACCTGCTCGCTTGCGCTGCGGGTCTGGTCTGCGGCAAGCTAAATCGAGTACCCGCCTGTATCATTCGAGGGTTTGTATACGAGCCGGGACGCGGCACCGCCCGCGATCTGATTCGACCGGCGGCAGCCGACCTTTTCCGTTAAGCTGTTGGGGGTGGTGGTGGAGGCGCTTGTGACCCGAACTCTGACCGATTCCGAGCTGGAGTGCTTTCCTTCTCTCGAGTGGCCCGATGTTGCTCCGCGCACGCAGTATGCGGTCCGGAACATTCTCGAACAGGTTCTCGACACACACGATGGTGGCGTGCTCTCACGTGAACAGTGCCTTCGACTGGCGCACGCGGAGGGAGAGGATCTGTTGGCTCTATTGATTGCCGCTGACACACTCCGTCAAGAGCTCGTCGGCAACATCGTCACGTACGTTGTGAATCGCAACATCAACTTCACGAATATATGCTTTGTCGGATGCAAATTTTGCGCTTTCAGCCGGGGCCCGCGGGAATCGGACACGTATTTCCTGACACTGGAGCAGGTCGCGCAGAAAGCCGTCGAAGCCTGGAACCTTGGGGCTAGAGAAGTTTGTATTCAGGGCGGCTTGCCGCACGGCCTGCCTCCGTTCTATTACCGCGATATTTTGCGTGCAGTCAAACGAGCCGTGCCCGGAATGCATATCCACGCCTTCTCTCCCATGGAGATGGTCTATGGTGTCGAACTCACCGGCATGGCATTACCCGACTACTTGTACATGTTGCGAGAAAACGGGCTCGATACTCTGCCGGGCACGGCGGCGGAAATCCTCGATGACGATGTCCGCTTCGTGCTCTCCCGCAACAAGCTTTCCACAGAACAATGGAAGGAGATCATTCGCACCGCTCACCGTTGCGGTATACGAAGTACTTCAACTCTGATGTATGGACATGTCGAAGATCCAACCCACTGGGTGAATCAGTTACTGTTGCTGCGCGAAATGCAGCAGGAGACCGGTGGCTTCACCGAGTTCGTTCCGCTTGGTTTTGTCCATCAGAATACGTTGCTCTTTCAACAGGGGCTTTCCCGTCCGGGGCCCACACTTGCTGAGCATCTTAAGATCCACAGCCTCGCGCGCATGTTGCTTGCCGGCGCAATCAACAACATCCAGGTATCCTGGGTGAAGCTGAACCGCCGGTTGTCACAGCTCTGTTTGCAGGCTGGGGCGAATGACTACGGCGGCACGCTGATGGAGGAAAATATCTCTCGCGAAGCCGGGGCCACGGCTGGGCAGTACACGAGTCCGGAGGAGTTTCAGTCGCTGATTCTGGAAATGGGGCGAATTCCGGCTGAGCGCAATACAACCTACACGCGAATCAATCTGAAGCTGACGCGTGAGCAAAGCACGTTTGAGCAGGCGTTCGAACCGGAGTTCGCGTGAGCCGGACCATCGCCGTGCTGGGCGGAACCGGGCCTGAAGGCTTCGGCCTCGCCCTGCGATGGGCCCAAGCGGGGGAAACCATCATCATCGGATCCCGGAATGCGCAACGCGCACAGGATGCGGCCGCGAAGATCAAGTCACGAGTTGGTCCAAGCACGCAGGTTTCGGGCCAAGAAAATACCGCGGCTTGCGCGGCTGCTGACCTGCTGGTGCTCACTATTCCATTCGAGGGGCACGCGCCTCTGCTGAAGCAAATCAAGCCTGCCATCCGCGCCGGCAGCATTGTCGTCGACACGACAGTCGCCTTGGCTTCCAGCGTGGGAGGACGCGCCTCACGCACGCTCGGTGTCTGGCAGGGTTCTGCAGCGCAAGAAACTGCCGAGCTTGCGCCCAAAGGCACATTGGTGGTTGCCGCCTTTCAGAACCTTCCCGCAGATCTATTGAACGGCGATGACCCTATCGATTGTGATGTTCTGGTTTGCGGCGACGACCCTGATGCCTCTAAAGCCGTGCGGTTGCTTGCCGCGAAAATACCGGGCGTGCGCGCCATCGACGGCGGCAAACTGGAGAACGCGCGCATTCTGGAACAAATTACCGCATTGCTCATTGGGCTCAACATCAGGCACCAGGGTCACTCTGGGATCCGCATCACAGGTTTGCCGGCAGCGGCCTATCAGCCCTAGTTCTCACGCCAACAAGCGCGATGCATGATGCCGCATCACCACGCGATCTCGCCATCGAATTCCGCGATGTGGCCTACCGCCTGGATAACGGCCGTGAACTATTGCACAACCTGGATCTGCAGGTCGAACGCGGGGAAACTCTGGTTTTGCTCGGCCGCAGCGGTTCCGGGAAGACCACCACCCTGAAGCTGATCAATCGCCTCCTGGAGGCGAGCGAAGGCGATGTCCTGGTTGAAGGCCAGCCTGTGCGCAGCTGGGACGTGATCCGGCTGCGGCGCAAGATTGGTTACGTGATTCAAGAGATCGGGCTCTTTCCACACTTCACGATTGAACGAAATATCGGTCTGGTACCTCAGATCGACAATTGGCCGCCCGAGCGTGTTCACAAGCGAGTTCGCGAGCTGCTGAAAATCGTTGGTCTCGATTCTGACCTGGCAGCGCGGTATCCCCGTGAGCTATCCGGCGGACAGCGGCAAAGAGTCGGTGTGGCCCGGGCGCTGGCCGCGGACCCTCCAATTCTCCTCATGGACGAGCCTTTTGGCGCCCTCGATCCGATTACCCGGGCTGAATTGCAGCGCGAGTTTCTGAATCTGCAGCAACGGTTACAGAAAACTGTGGTATTCGTGACCCATGATTTGCGGGAGGCGTTGCTGCTGGGGAATCGCATTGCGCTGATGGAAACCGGCCGACTGATGGCGTTGCTCACCCCCGAAGAGTTTGTCCACTCCTCAGAACCGATAGTCACCGCGTACCTCGAAGCCTTCGGAACCGACCTGCAAGTCCGGAGAAGTCACTAATGAAAATATGGCAATTCATCGTGCAGAACTATACGCAGATTCTCGATCTCACCCTGGAACACTTGTGGCTGGTACTTGTGTCCACAGCCCTTGCTGTAGTGGTCGGGATCCCCGTCGGAATACTGATCACACGCCGACCGCTACTGAACAAGCCGGTGCTGGGCATAGCGAACGTCATTCAGACAATCCCCAGTCTCGCGCTGTTTGGATTCCTGCTTCCGGCGCCGTGGATTGGAGCTCGCGCCGACCGCCTCGCCATACTCGCGCTTACCCTTTATGCGCTTCTCCCGATGATCCGTAACACCTACGCGGGGATTAAAGGCGTAGACCACGCCATTATCGAAGCCGGACGCGGCATGGGCATGACAGACCGCCAGCTGCTATGGCAGGTAGAACTACCCCTTTCGCTGGGAGTGATCGTCGCCGGCGTGCGTGTGGCGACCGTGATCTCCGTAGGATTGGCCACTATTGCGGCGGCCATCGGCGCAGGAGGCCTGGGCGAATTCATTTTTCGTGGCTTGGCAATGGTGAATGATCAGGTAATCCTGGCAGGCGCGATTCCGGCTGCGTTGATGGCCCTTGCTGCTGATTTCGGCTTAGGATGGCTGGAGAAACGCCTAAGTCCGCAATGAGTGGGTGGGAAATGCAGCACGCCATTGTCTTTTTTGCTGCAACTGAGACTGAGAACCGGAAACTGCGAACTGGTTTTTCAACCCAACCTCTATAATCTGCACTGCGTGGAACTCGTGAATAAACGCGTACTCGTTGTCGGCTTGGGACGTTCAGGCGTGGCCTCGGCATTGTTCTTGAAAGCACATGGCGCACACGTGACTGTCTCTGATGCCAAGCCACCAGAGGAACTCGGAGAGGCAATTCCAAAACTCCTGGATCAGGGAATCGCCGTCGAAACTGGTGGTCACGGGGAGCGCACTTTCCACGGACAGGATCTGATCGTCGTCAGTCCCGGTGTTCCCCTGGATTCGCCCCCCCTGGTTCAGGCGCGAGCAATGGGGGAAACGGTAATCGGCGAAATCGAACTTGCGGCGCGCTTCTTACCGGAAAAAATCATCGCGATCACGGGTTCGAACGGAAAGACGACCACGACCACACTGATGGGTGACATTGTGGCGGCCGGCGGATTTCATAGTTCGGTGGGCGGCAACATCGGCACTCCGGCGATTTCCCTCGCGGGACAAGCTGCCAAGGATGCTGTAATCGTATTAGAAGTATCCAGCTTCCAGCTCGAAACTATCCAGACATTCAGGCCTAAGATCGCCGTCGTCCTCAACATCACCCCTGACCATCTTGATCGCCATCGCACCTTCGATGCTTACGTGAACGCTAAAGCCCGTATTTTCGAAAACCAGAAAGCCGAAGATTTTGCAGTTCTGAACGCTGATGATCCCGTGTGCGTCGGCCTGGCGAGCCGTACCCGAGCACAGGTGTTCTGGTTCAGCCGAACAAAGAACCTTGAGCAAGGTGCTTGCCCGCGCAACGGACAGCTCGTTTTCCGCATTTCGGCGGGCGAACGCGATCTGTTGCCCATTTCGGAAATCCCTCTCAAGGGGTCACACAATCTTGAAAACGTGCTGGCCGCGAGCTGTGCGGGGGTCCTCGTGGGCTGCGAACCGCAGCAAATCCGGAAAGCCGTTCGGAATTTTAGAGCGGTGGAGCATCGCCTGGAGCACGTCGCGACCATTGCAGGTGTGGAATACTACAATGACTCCAAGGCCACAAACGTCGACGCGACCATCAAAGCTCTGGAGTCGTTTCCCGCAAACGTACATCTGATTTTGGGCGGCAAAGACAAGGCCAGTGACTACAGTCTGCTCAATGAGCTACTGCGTAGCCGCGTGAAATGCGTTTACACCATCGGTTCGGCCGCACCCAAGATTGAGTCGCAAATCAAAGCCGCCACAGAGATCATGCACGCGGAGACCCTCGAGAATGCCGTGCGGGAGGCCTCGGAGGCAGCGAAGCCGGGGGATATCGTGCTACTTGCTCCTGCCTGCGCCAGTTTTGATCAGTTCCGCAATTACGAGCATCGTGGAAAAGTCTTCAAAGAGACTGTTAAAACGCTGACCAATCACTGAATCCTTCCTGCACCAGATTCAGGTAACCTTCGATTGCCCACACCAGGGCCAGCCAAAGTGCGCCGAATTCGAATTTCATTTCCACACGGCCAAGCTCGGGCCCCGAATTGATGGTAGGCTCCGGGCCACTCACCTGCCCGACATTGGCATACACGCTCGGACCGGCAATCTGACGGTTTAAAAGCGATCAGCGCTGACGACGTGCCACCGTTGAAATTCTGGTTCACTGCGTCAGCCCACACCACGTTGGCCTACCCTGAAGTCCAACCGTGACGCTCCTAACCCCAACTCACACTCTGGCATCCATTTATTCCGCCAACCGCACGATGGTGACAGCGTCGCACAATCTAAACCCTCAACTCGGCATCGGTCAGCATGCCTGATCCTTAGCATTATCGGTTTCAGATTTCGGTTGGGAGCCTCGGCACTCTGCTGGTTTCTCCCACACTGGGCGGAACGGATGGGGTCTGGCTGGTGCGCTGAGAATGCATCGGGGATCCTGTTGCGGAGCCACTGGCTATCGGGCAATCACGCCTCAGATTTGTTGAGGGATGTGTACAGCCGGAGCGGGCCAGCCCCGACGCGAACGGCGCACAGGCCACACATATTTTGCCGGAATGGAGTCGGATGGGGGACAAGCGCCGAGCTTTTTCGACGGCGAGACTTCAACCATTAATACCAATCATGGCAAATTCATGACCTACCCGCCCGCGCATACCATCACGGGTAGCTTCTCGGCCCTTGGGGGTGATCACGCTCGATGTGCCTGTTGCAGATATGGGAGGCAACTCCAAGGCCAGCCTTGTCTCGATCACCGGGCTGACGGTGACTCAAGCGCCTCCGGCGTCAACTGGCGACACGATCTTCAACCAGAGCGACGCCACGGAGCCGTTCGATTTCAGGCCCTAAGGTAGCCACTAAGGTTCGAAATGCCGGGGGTCACGTTGCCCCCCGGCCATTCGGAAAGATATTGCCTTCTAACCCTAATGAAAGCCGATGAAGGCATTCGTGAAAAAGAGCACGAACATGAGTCCGCCGAACAGGCCGATTCCCAACGAGATCAAGCACCACATTTGAGCATTCTTGGAAGCAAGCTTTGCTCCCGCTATGTCGCCGATGGCTAACCGGTTGTTGACTTGGGAGGCGTTGATAATCGCGATGATTCCTGTTGGCAGGAAACAGAAGATCGTCACCAAAACCGCGAATAGCATGTAACTTGGAATGTTAACTCCGACTCGGAGAACCGGCGGCCGAAATTCGGCAGCAGAATCTGTTTGTCCCGCCCGACTCACATACGCACCGCACGTGCTGCAATATACCGCGTCTTCGGCGTTGCCAGTCAGGCACTGAGTACAGAAAACCATCCGGACCTGTCTCGGTTGTTTCTCAAATCATGTGGGTGGAGGGCGTACGCGGGGGAGGATAAGCGGACAGTAATTGTCTCAGCAAACCCTCAGATCTGCAACACTGCCTTGACACACTGCCGTCTGTACTTGGTGCTGCTGCGAGCTTTGGTTACTTTGCGGTTGCAGCTTGATGGCGCATGCATCAACTCATGTTCCGCAAACCATATCACCGCTTCCAAACCAGTATTGCAATTGTGAGTACTGCCACCAACACTGCACCGATCAGATACAGATGCGAGCGCACCCATCCCTGTTCACGTCCGGCGAATTGCGCAAGCAACTCTGGTTGCTTTTCTCTTTCTGCCGCCTCACAGTCCAGGCAGAGCTTACGCCCTTGTGAAACCGGAAACCCGCACGCTTCGCACTTGCCTACGTTTCCGTGCTCCGGCAGCACAACACTTTCCGACTGCTCCTCTGCTTCGACTTCAATGGCGGGTGTAGTTTCTGCGGTAGGCGAAACTTCTGAGGAGGAGCCTTTTGTTCCCAGATCTGCTGGTGTGGTTTCTACTTTCGTCACGGTCTCTGCTGGCGTTCGTCGGGTGGCCTCGGCATGCTCGATGGCAGTCTGAATCATTTGCGCCAGACGCTCCAGAGCCGCAAGATCGCGCTCTTCAAAAGCGTATGCCCGATCAGAAAGCAGTTCGAATACGCCATTTACGTCCTGCTCGCGCATCAGCGGCATTACCACCACGGACGCGATCCCCAGTATTCGGCAACTCTCCTGGTTCACACGCCGGTCGGTTGCCGCATTGTCGCAACGTAGAATCTGACGCGTTCGCACGCTCTCGCCCGAAAGACCGGAATTCATTTGCAAGTGCGCTCCCAGTTCTGGAGCCGAAGGGCCGGCACTGGCGCGGCAAATCATCTCTTCACCCACACGCAGCGCGATCGCCGCGCCAGAAGCGCCGGTGATGTATTGCGCCCTTTCCGTCAGCAACTGCAAAGTCGCATCCAGATCATGCTCCGCCATTTCGCTGAGCGACTTGCCTCCGTCCTCCGCGGGAAACCGCAGGCGCTCACCCGCAGGTGGGGAGGCGACGGGCTGGTCACCATTGGATCGACTATTGCCCGATGTGGCTTGAGGGAAACCCTGATCCAAAATGGAATAACGATCCATGCGCAATCTTGTAAAGGAGCCTCTGGCGCGAGTTTCGCTCTGAGGATAAGAAGTGTCAAGGAGAAATCGGATGCCCTGTCGTTAGCACATGATCTGTCCGGTTGAGTTAGCAAGTGAACTGTCCGCTTGGCGGGCGGCGAGGGTAGGAGACCATGCATGGCATGGACAGCTACTCGAAGGCCGCGACGGAGCGGGCCATGAAAGTACAGGGAGTGATTTTGCGGGCGCTGGCGAAGAAAATCAGCTGGTGGCAAGCGGCGGAGATCATCGGCATCAGCGACCGTTCGATGCGGCGTTGGCGAGAACGCTATGAGGAGTTCGGCTTTCGCGGGTTATTCGACCGGCGACGGGGCAAGCCTTCTGCGAAACGGGTGCCGGTGGCGGTGGTGGAGCGGGTTCTAGAACTCTACCGGGAGCAGTATTTCGATCTGAACGTGTGCCATTTTCGCGAAAAGCTGCGGACTGAGCACCAGATTGAGCTCCAGCTACAGCTGGGTGAAAGGAGTGCTGCAAGGAGCCGGGTTAATCGCGACCTCTGCCCGGGATGCACATCGACGGCAGCGAGCATCGCTGGTTTCAGGACCATCGTTGGTACGACTTACTGGTCATTCTCGCTGCAGTTCGAGCGTACGGTTAACCGCGACGACACCGTCAGCTTTCAGAATCGCAAGCTGCAGATTGCGCCGGTCCCGTGGCGCAGCACGCTGCCCGGCTGCAGCGTCACTGCGCATCAACCCCTGGACGGTCGAAGAAGGCTAGCTGGGCAGGGGAAGGGGAGCTGCCCCCCTTCCCTTGCAACCCCATCCCCAAACCTGCCCTAGCGAACCCATGAGGGCACAATTATGAAACCGGACATTTTTAATTTGCTAAGGACAGGAGAAATCGGATGCCGAAGGACTAATGCGAAGGTCACAGCGATGATGGAACGGATCGAGTGCTGGGATCGCACGCTTATTCCTCTCCTGCAGCCTTTTCCGAATCGCGCCAGGTGTGTTCGATAGTGGCGGCAGTTTCCGGATTCAGTAGCTGCAGTCGGTTATTCCTGAGTTTTTGATTCAGCGCAGGGACCTGCTTGGTTTTGAGCTCATTCCATGCAGATAACTGTGCTTGCAGCGCAGAGTTGACGTCGGTGAAGATCCGAGTTTGGGAAAAGGTGGGAGCGGCATCAGCGCTATCAACCGAACCGAGCAAGGTGTTTAGGGCGATGTTCACTCGCGTCAGGCTGCGGCCCTGAGGAGTGCTCAGGAAGGTTGAACCTTCTTGTGTACCTTCCAGTTCTGCGGCCTTTTGCTCCAATGCGCTGACGTCTGTTTCCAGACCGAGGGCGTGATCTTTCAGCTTCCGAAGCTGCTGATGTAATCCCCGAACCTGTTGCAGGGCTGTGTAACTACGATGCATGGTTTCAACGATTTTCGATTCCAGCTCGAATTGCGCACGCAAATCTTCTGCTGAAGTCTTCACGCGAGGATCCATCTTGAGGGTGAGCGGTTGCGTGGCGCTCGTTCCGTTGGCCGTCAGCTTGATGGTGTATTGGCCGGGCAGAGCGGAAGGGCCGAGAGGGTAGCGAGGCGTGTCGTGATAGATCGCAGAGATTGGATACTCGTGCTGCACCGAATCGGGTGCGGGGTAGTGCAAGTCCCAGAGGAAGCGATGCATGCCAGCTTTCGCTGAAAGGATCTGCGGTGGACGAATCCAATAAGTGGGAATGTTGATGGACTTTTCGTCAAGCGGCTCGGGCTTGTCCGCGCTCGAAAAACGCCTGATGAGCTTGCCCTGCTCGTCGGAGACTTCGAGAGTTACCGGATCGCTGGAGTCGGAGTTCAGGAAATAATCCAGCATTGCACCATCCGGGGGATTTTTTCCTGCGGGCTCTTCGCGGGGGAGCGGTGTGTCGGTGTTGTTGTTGCGGCGGACGCGATACGCGAGTTGCGGAGCGAAAAGATACCCGCCGCTTTCGGCTAGCTTGGATTCGAGTTGGCGCAGGGGGGCGATGTTGTCGAGAATCCAGAAGGAGCGCCCGTGGGTGCCCACGACAATGTCACCTTCATGAATCACCAGATCGCGAATGGACGTTGCGGGCAAATTCAAGCGCAGGGATTGCCAGTGGTCGCCGTCGTCAAACGACACGTAAACGGTTCGCTCGGTGCCGGCAAAGAGTAGTCCTTTACGTTCGGGATCCTCGCGTACGGTGTTTACCGGCTCATCTTCAGCGATCCCGTTCACGATTTTCTGCCAGCTCTTTCCGCTGTCATGCGTGCGGTAGATATAAGGATGGAGATCGTCCAGGCGGAAGCGATTCACGGCGGCATAGGCGGTGCCGGGGTCGAAGTGCGAGGCATCCATTTGGGCCAGCTTGCTCCATGGGGATAGGTCGGGAGGAGTGACGTTTTGCCAGTTTTTTCCGCCGTCGTCGGTTACGTGGATAAGGCCGTCGTCCGTGCCGGCCCAAATCAGATTCACATCTTTCGGAGATGGCGCGATGGAGTAGATCACGCCGCGATGCTTGCCCTTCTGCGGATCGGATTCCACGAACACACTTAGACTCGGCGGAACTCCGGGATCTTCGCGCGTCAGGTCAGGGCTGATGATCTGCCAATTGTTTCCGCCGTCGGTGGTTTTGAACAGAACATTCGATCCGAGATACAGGATGTGAGGATCGGCGGGAGAAAAAATCAACGGGGCGGTACGGTTGAAGCGGTACTGGCCGGTGCGGAGGACGACCGGCGAGACATCCTGCGTCTGCGCGGTGGTGCGGTTGAATCGTGTGACTTTGCCGCCGTAAATCAGATTGGGATCGAGCGGGTCGGGCGCGACATAGCCGTACTCTTCCACTCCCACGGAGTACCAGTCGCGGAAGGTGATCTCGCCGGTGTCGCTGCGGCTGGAGGTGGCGACGCTGCCGCTTTCCTGCTGTCCGCCGTAGACCCAGTAGGGGAGCTGATTGTCAGTAATCACGTGGTAGAACTGCGCGGTGGGCTGGTTGTACCAGGAGCTCCAGGTCTGGCCGCCGTTGACGCTGATCGTCGCGCCCTGATCGACGGCGAGGGCGATGATCTCGGGATTTTTGGGGTTGATCCAGATGGTGTGGTAGTCGTCGCCGCCGGGCGCTCCTTTGATTGCGTTGAAGGTGCGGCCGGCGTCGGTGGAGCGATAGGTGGAGATGTTGGCGACGTAGATGGTGTCTTTGTTTTTGGGATCGACTCGCACGCAGGCGAAATCGTCGCCGCGTCCCCAGATGCGTTTGTCGTCGTTGACGTGCTGCCAGCTTTCACCGGCATCGTCTGAGCGGTACAGTCCCCCGAGCTTGGGCGCGTCCACGAGAGCGTAGATACGGTTGCTGCCGGTTGGCGCTACGCCCAGTCCGATGCGGCCGAGTTGTTCCTCCCAAGCAGGCAGGCCTTTAGTGAGCTGTTTCCAGTTGGAGCCCCCGTCGACTGATTTGTAGAGTCCGCTGCCGGGACCGTCGTAACTGCCGCCTACAGTCCAGGGCGGGCGGCGCGAGGCCCACATCACGGCGTAAATGGTGTTGGGATTGTTGGGGTCGAAAGCAAGATCGATCGCGCCGGTGTTCTCGTCCTTGTAGAGGACCTTCTCCCAATTCACTCCGCCATCGAGCGAGCGAAAGACGCCGCGCTCGGCATTCGGCCCGTAGGGATGGCCCAGCACGGCGACGAAAACGCGACTCGGGTTCTCGGGATCGACCAGGATGGGGCCGAGCTGCTGGCCATCTCGCAGACCGAGGTGTTGCCAGGTGCGGCCGGCGTCGGTTGATTTGTAAATTCCGTTGCCTGTGGAGAGGTCGGGGCGGCGAAGACCTTCGCCGCTGGCCACATAAATGATATCTGGATTGGATGGCGCAATGGTCAGCGCTCCGATGGAGCCGGTCGGTTGACTGTCGAAGATGGGATCCCAGGTGCGGCCGGAGTCGGTGGTCTTCCAGACGCCGCCATTGTTGGGGGCCATGTAGAAGACGGTGGGCTGATCGGGGATGCCGGAGATGGCGACGGTCCGGCCGGCACGGAAGGGGCCGATGTTGCGCCAGCGGAGTTCCTGGAAGAGTTTCGGATCAAATTGCTGGGTGAAGGCGAGAGTTGGTAGCAGCGCGATCAGCAAACTCCAGTGCAAACGCCGGACAAGGGTCACGTGGGTCTCCTCGGAGGAGGTAAGGATAAATCAAGCGGGCAGCGGTCAAGCAGCAGGCAGAAAACATGGCACCGCCGGGATCGCTGAGTACACCGAGAAAGGCTTTACCAGGCCCACGCGTAGGCTTCGACGCGGGGGTCGGCACCGGCGCTGAGGACGCCGGTTGTGGAATCGAGCACGATGCCGCCATGTGAACCAAGCGTCCATGGGCCTTCGACACTCAGCTTGTGGCCGCGCGCGATCAGGGCCTGGCGAACGGGTTCGGGAATTCGCGACTCGACCGACATCGCGCCCGGATACATGGTGTGAGGAAAATAAGACGCCGGGAAGCTGCGCGATGACCAGCGCGGTGCTTCAATCGCCTGCTCGATGTTCATGCCGAAATCGACCATATTGATGAGTGTTTGCATGGTGCGGGCGATCTGGTCGTCACCGCCGGGGCTGCCGAGAATGGCGAAGGGCTGGCCGTCTTTCATGATGAGGGTGCTCTGCAACGTGCTGCGCGGGCGCTTGCCAGGCTCAAGCGCGTTGGCTTCGCCCGGAGTGAGCGAATAGTAATCGCCGCGGCAGTTGAAGATGATTCCGGTGTCGCCCATCACTACGCCATCCCCCATGATTTCGTGCAAGCTGGGCTCGAAGCTGACCATGTTGCGGGCTTGATCGACGACGGCGATGTAGCTTGTGTCGCCGTTGTGGCTGGCATTGCCGGTGAGATGGACTTGCGCCTGGGCAGCACGGGTGGGGATGTCTCCGGGCCGGAGTTCCAGTGATGCCTTCTGCGGATCGATGAGCTTGCGGCGCTCGCTCGCGTAGTCTTTGGAGAGCAGGCGGTCGTAGGGAATTTTGATGAAGTCCATGTCGCCGAGGAACTTTTCGCGATCTGCCATCGCGAGATTGAGCGCTTCGACGCTGGTGTGGATGAAATCGGCACTGTTGTGGCCGAGGGATTTGAGATCGTAGCCTTCGAGGATGTTGAGGGCGAACAGTTCAGCGGGGCCTTGGGTTGCAGAAGGGTTCTTGTAAATCTGGTATCCGCGGTACTCGATTGAGACTGGTTCTTCCACTTTTGCCGTGTACTCGGCGAAATCTTCGTAGCGAAAGAGGCCGCCGTTGGCTTCGGAGAAGCGGGCCAGTTCGCGGGCGATGTCACCTTTGTAGAAGCGATCACGTGCGGCTTGGAGGGCTTCATGCCGGCCTTGAGCCTTGGCTGCTTTTTCGGCGTCGACCAGTTTCTTTAGAGTGCGGGCGACATCTGGGTTGCGGAAAATCTCGCCTGCTTTTGACGGCTTGCCATCCGGCAAGTAGATCCTGACGGTGGATGGATATTTGCGAATTTTTGTCAGGCTTTCGGAGATCAGGCGACTCAGGCGCTCGCTCAGAGGGAATCCGTTTTCTGCGAGATCGATAGCGGGCTGCAGCACCTGCTCGAAACTCATGGTGCCCCAGCGGTCGAGGATGATGTACCAAGCATCGACTACGCCGGGAATGCCACCCGCGAGCAGGCCGTCGCTATCGGGCAGTCTGCCGCCGTTATTTTTCCTGTACCAGTCGATTGTGGCCAGCCTCGGTGCGCGGGGCTCGGCGTTGATGGAATAAACCTTCTTCTCTGAGGCGTCATAAATCAGGATTTCGGCGTCGCTGCCCACGCCATTCATCGCGAAATCGGTCATCCCCAGCGCGGCCTGGCCGGCTACGGCGGCATCGAAGGCATTTCCGCCTGCCTGCAGAATTCGGCGCGCGGCTTCCGTGGCCTCGGCCTTCATAGCAGAGATCGCGGCGGTGCGCCCGCGGATCACGGGACGCATGGCACGGTTCAGGGAGGGGTCATCGTCCTGAGTGATGGCGAAGCTTGCGAGAATGAAAATGAGGAACGTCGAGTGTAACACGCATCGTGAGGAGAGCATGGATCTGGAGTCCTTGTACGGTCAGCAGCCAATCATCATGGGCTGCGGGGCGGAGGAGCGTCAAGTCTGGGCACGTGATGCTTTCGGGAAAAACCTTAACTAACCATGGAGGGCAGGGAGGAGCACAGAGGAGCGTGGTTGATTGTCCAGAATTTCAGAGTTGCTCAAGGAGAGCAGTACGCAGGTTTTGCTGGTGTTTGGCGTCCAGCTTGGCGCCCGCTGAAGTCACGTAGAAGACGTCGATTGCGGTGTGGCCCTGGGTGTCGATCAATGCAATTTCGATGTTGCAGCCCAGGTCGGAGAGAGTTGAGGTCAGATCATAGAGAAGTCCGGGGCGATCGGCGGCGGTGATTTCGATCAGCGTACTGTGGGTGGAGCAGGCGTTGTCCAGGTAAACACGCGGGTCGACCTTGACTTTGGGTGTCGGGGCTGCCGGTTTGAATTTCGCCGCCATCAACTCTGCGACATCGGTTCGGCCGGAGACGGCATCAGCCAGGTTTCGTTTCAGACGTTGTCTCTCGCCGGGATTCAGGTCGAGGGTGCGGAATCGATCGGAGAAGCGAAACACGTCGAGCACGATGCCACGGCGATTCGACCAGGCATCTGCCTTGAGAATGTTCATCCCCCACGATGAGAGCGTACCGACTACGCTCGCGAACAAGAACGGATGGTCGAGCGTTAGCAAGACAATTTCGTAGTGGCCGTCGTGCCTGCTGATTTCGATCTGCGGCTCATCGTCTGCCATCTGCTCGTAGAGGCGGTAATGAGCGGAAACCTCGGTAGGGGAGTGTGTGAGCAGGTAACGCTTAGGGAAGCCCTCGAGAAATGACGCAAGGGGCTGAGAGTCGAGAGCTGGCGAGGCTTCAGTAAGCAGCCTGCTGATCTGGTCTTGTGCGGGGACACCGGCGCTGCTGGTCTGCAGGCGCTGGTCGTCGACGGTTCGGCTGAGATGATTGAAGGCTGCGGCGTAAAGCTGCCACAGCATCTCTGCCTTCCAGGGCGTCAAGGCCTCGGGATTGACGGACTTGATGTCTGCATAGGTGAGCAGCGTGAGCAGCTTGAGGCGCTCGGCCGTGCCGACTGCGTCGCCAAACTCGGCGACGACTTTGGGATCGAAGATGTCCCGGCGCATGATGGTCGCCGACATGCGCAGATGACTTCCGACGAGGAACTCGACTGTCTCGCGCTCGGGGGGACTCAACGTGAGCCGCTGGAAGATACTGCGCAGGGCATCGAGGCTTCCTTGGACGTGGTTGTCGGACGGCGCCCCTTTGCCGACATCGTGGAACAGCAGGGCGAGAAATAATAGTTGCGGTTGTTCGCTGCCTTCGAGAATGTCGCGAAAGCGGCGCTCCAGATCGGTTTCGGGCTTACGCAGGGCGTGAACGTTTTCGATGGCAATGATCGAGTGCTCGTCGACGGTGTAGCGATGATAGTAGTCCCGGATAACAAGTGAGTCGATGGCCTGCAATTCAGGGAAGAGAAGAGTCAGCAGGCCGAGGCGATGCATGGCGCGCAGAGCGGCGCCGGCATTGGGCAGAACAAGAATTCTTTGCAGGTATGGCCAGAGATCGGGCGTGGCGCTTGCCCATTCCTTCATTTCCGGCAGCACACCTTCCACGCAACGTTCGGTTTCAGCGCTAAGCTTGAGTCCGTGGCGCGCGGTGAACTCGAACAAGGCGATCAGGACCGACGGGTCCTTTACCGAAGAGAGCTGGCGGAGAAAGACGCGACCCTCAACCACGGAAAAATCCGCATTGGAGAGGCGCGACTTGCGATGTTCGAACAGGCGATACAGTCCGGAGCGCGCGGGAGGTATCTCATCGAAGAGAACGGTCAGGCGGTAGATCGAACGGGCGTGGCGGAAGTAGGTGCGCATCCATTCGGATGGAGAGGCCGGGACGGCGCTGTCCATTCCGATCCCTGCGGCCGCGGCTTGCGACTGCAGTTCGTAGCTGAGTCCGTTGAGGTCGCGGCCCTGTCGGTAGTGCAGGAAGCAGCGAACGGCGGAAAGAAAAGCGAGCGCTACATTGCATTCTTTTTGCAACGTGCCGGGTAATAGGGCCTCTGATCGTGGCCAATGCCCTGTCTTTTCGAGGGCACTAATCAGGGCGAGCCAGGAGGCGACTTGGTAATCCCGCAGTCCGCCGGGACATTCTTTGATGTTTGGTTCGAGATGGAAGATGGTGTTGCCGTATTTGTTGTGGCGCGCCCACGCCAGTTCGATCAGACGCCGCTGCAGCTCCAGAGCCTCGCTGGCGACCATCCTCGGAATTACGGGGTTCTGGAGCTGATCAAAGATTTCCCGGTTGCCGCAGATGAATCTGCAGTCGAGCAGCGCGACGTTGAACTCAAGATTATCGCGGTGCAGTCGGCCGCATTCGGAGAGGGTGCTAGTGGTTGGGCTGACCCGCAGGTGCAAATCCCATAGCGATTGAGAGTGCGTGCGAATTATCTGTTTGCTCTTGGGATCGTTGAGTTCTGCTTCGGATAAGAAGATCAAATCGATGTCGGAGTGAGGAAAAAGCGCCTGGCGTCCGTAGCCACCGATAGCAGCGAGGCAGATCGCAGCCTTGGAAGATGACGCCTGAGAATCCCAAAGTTGGGTGATCAGCCTGTCGATCAGGCCCGATCGCTCGCGAATGGCTGCGAGACCGTCGTTCGACTGCTCGAAGTCTTTACGAATCCGGGCAGACTCATCCTGGTAGAGATTTGAAGGCGGAGCAGCTGACGCCACACCGTGAGCGATCGGCGACGTCACGGTTGGTTGGCCCTCCGGCGTGGAAATAATGCCCCCAATCTCCGGATCTAGAGCGCTGCGACACCGCGTTGCTGGTTGCGAATGCGAATCACTTCGTCGATCCGAGAGACGAAAATCTTGCCGTCGCCAATCTTTCCAGTTGAGGCGGCTTTGATAATGGCCTCAATCGCCGGGTCGGCCAGATTGTCGGACAGCACAAGCTCCAGTTTAACCTTGGGAAGAAGGTCCACGCTGTATTCCCGCCCACGATAGATTTCCGTGTGGCCCTTCTGCCGGCCGTGGCCACGCACGTCGGAGATGGTCATGCCCTCGACTCCCAGGTCGGTGAGAGCGTCCTTTACGGCGTCAACTCTGGAAGGCTGGATAATCACTTCAAGTTTTACCATGTTTTCCTTTCAGCCCCCTATTCTCGCAACAGCCCTCTGGTCTGGGCGTGAATAGGCGCCAGTCTGTGGCTGAGGCACGACGACGTTGGCCTTTGCGGCGGCCGATAAGGGAAGTTCCTGGCTCATACCGGTCGGCGCACCCAGCGTGGAAATCACGTATTCCGGATAGGCAGAGATTCCGTGCTCGTGCAGATCCATGCCGTAGAGCTCTGCCTCTTTTGGCAGGCGAAGCAGTCCGGCTGCATTTACGGCAAGCATCACCAGCATGGCGACGCTGAATGTCGCCAGGGTGACGCCGGCGCTGCCGATGAACTGCGCCTTGAGCAACTGAAAGCCTCCACCGTAGAAAAGACCGGTCAAAGGCGCGGAGTTGTCCGGCGCAACCGGTCCAGTAGCGCCATACTGGCCGCAGGCGAACAAACCGAGTGAGAGCGTGCCCCAGATGCCGCAGAAGCCGTGAACCGGTACGGCGCCGATGGGATCATCGATGCGCAACCATTCCAGCAGATCGACTCCGAGAATTACGAGCACACCGGCAAGCCCGCCGAGAAGGACCGCGCCAGTCGGGCTAACCCAGTAGCACGGACAGGTGATCGCCACCAGGCCAGCGAGAAATCCGTTGGTGGTGTAGCTGGCGTCCCATTTCTTGAACTTGAGGTAGCCGTAAAGAATGGAGGTAAGTCCGGCGGCGCAGGCGGCGAGAGTGGTGTTTGTCGCAACGCGGCCGATGCCTGCGAAGTCCATTGCCGATAGCGTGCTGCCGGGGTTGAAACCATACCATCCGAACCAGAGAATCAATCCGCCGCTGACTGCGATGGTCAAATCGTGAGGCAGCATGGGACCGCCGCCATCGCGGCTAAATTTGCGCGCCAGGCGCGGGCCCAACACGATTGCCCCCGCCAGAGCGATGAATCCTCCGATGGTGTGAACCACGGTGGAGCCGGCGAAGTCATGGAACCCGGTTCCCAAGGTCGCGAAGAAGTGGCCTGGGCTGCCCATGGTCGCAAGCCAGCCATCCGGACCCCATGCCCAATGTCCGATGATTGGATAGATGAAACCGGTGACGCAGATACTGTAGAGGAGGTCGCCAACGAAGCTGGTTCTGCCAATCATTGCGCCGGAGGTAATGGTCGAGCAAGTGTCTGCGAATGCGAACTGGAAAATCCATACAGCCAGAAATGCTACGCCCGTGGTTTCATACGTCGCGGGTAGGCCCTGAAGAAAGAACCAGTGATAGCCGATGAATCCGTTACCGTGAGAAAACATGAAGGCGAATCCGATGGCATAGAAGAGGAGCCCGCAAAGGCAGGTATCGACGACACACTCCACCAGCACGTTCACGGTTTCGCGGGAGCGGCAGAAGCCGGCTTCGAGCATAGTGAAGCCGACCTGCATGCCGAATACCAGGAAGGCGGCAATGAGCGTCCAGGCAGTGTTGAGCGGGTTGACAAGTTCGGCAGCTTTGACTTCGGCGGCGGCAAGAACGTGGGCGAAAAAGACGCCTGAGACAACCACCACGATCATCAGAACCAAGGTGACGCCAATTACTTTGCCAGCGAGCAAAGTGCCGGCATAGCGGCGCCATTCCGGGTCTCGCAATCGAGCAGAGAACCTGGACAGCTTTTGGGCCAGGGAACGTTCCCGGCTCTTTCTCAGGGCAAAAGTCATAGCAGGCTCCATTACTTACTGGATTTGTTTGAAGCTCAACCGCTCACGCAAATTTGGTGCGGGCGCGGCTGGGGCGCTGGTACTAGGGGTGGTTTGGATTGCGCCCAAGCCGCCCACATAACAGCAGCACCCCCAACTGCCCCAAGACACTCCCGCCCTACCAGGCCTCGCGACTGTCGAACCTAAACACGAGACCTGCGGTCATCGTGTTTTGCGCCGTCACCGGCGTGCCACTACCCTTCACGAACACCGGCATGTTAGACATATCGCGGCGATACTCGAGACGGCTCAAGATGTGTCCGCCGACCATCCGCTGAAATGTGCCTGTGATTCCGTTGAAGTGCTGCGGAAGGCCGCTGGTGAATCCATTGTGGTCGTCGTAGTACTCGTAGCGGGTCACGAAGGCATATTTTTCATTGAGCGCGTATTTGACGTAACCGGCGGCGCCCGTCCAAAACACCGGGTGCGAGAGTCCGGCGATTCGGTCGCCGCGTCCGTAATCGGTGTTGAGGACGAACGTCAGCCTGCTGTTGGGAGAGTAAGAAACGACGGTGTCCCACAGCTGGCGCCAGCTGGAGTTGTTGCCGGCAGAATCTTTATCAGGTGACAGCTCGGGGCCGGCCATGTAGTTCTGGGTGAAGCTCAGCTTTTTATTCGGAGTCCAGCCGAAGCTGACGCCGTACGTTTTCCCCGTATTGTTTTCGACAACGCTATTCCAGCCATTGACCATGAACACGCTTGTGGAATACTTGTCGTGGAAGGCGTATTTTGCGCGAAGGCCGAAGTGAAAGTACGGAATCGCGTAAGAGAAAAGCAGCCCGCGGGTGTAGTTGAAGTCGTCCTTGGTTTCGATTACCTCGGCGCCGTGGGGAGTAACAAATTTTCCGACGTCAATCTGTAGGCCCCTGCCCGCCGGGGCGAGATAGGAAAAATAAGCTTCTTTCAAGTATTGATCGAAGCCGAGTCCTCCGGGATCGGTGACGTTGACTGCATTCATCGCCTGGCCGAAGCCGAGCACAACGTGATAGCCAGTTCTGCTGTTCGTAGGCTCAGGCGGCCTATCGATCACGAGCTCGACCAGGTTCAGCGCGAACTGATTGGAAAGACCATCGAAGCTGCGGAAACCATTGGTACGCGAGGCCGGCTGATTAGAGTTGTAGTTGTAATACAGGTCGATGAAGCCGCTCAGCGACGTGGGACCAAGCAATCCTGCGAGGGATTGCGATGGAGATGAGGAGGAAGCCGCAGGCGATGAATTGCCAAGATGACTCTGCGTCGCCGTTGTGACAGAGCTAGAGTTGCCACCGGTTTGATTCATGGTTGTCAACTGGCTTCGTAGGTCGCGGACCTGCGCTTCAAGCTCCTGCACACGATGCAACAGTTCTCCTGGGCTCTGCTGCCCGGCATCCATCTGAGCTGTGCAAACTTGGGGAGAACAAAACGCTAGGGCAAAACCCGCACTCAAAATGAAGCCGCCTATACTTCTCATGTCTCCCTGCTCGCTTTCTCCCCTGGCCGCTATTTAGTGGAAGCACTGGCGACCTGTCCCAGCAAGCGCACGATAGCGGTGAATTATGACCCGAGTCCAACGCATAATTCTTCTCGCGTTCATCACAAATAGTTTTGAAAAGTTAGACTTATTGAGCGGATAAGCGGGATTTATGTAGGTGCACTAATCGTGGAGCATCATGTTTTTTGTTCGGTTTGCGAGCCGACCGAGAAACGAAGTTGTGCACTTCGAGTGAGATTCACAAGCGATTGATCAGGGAAGCGACATAGCCTGCGCCGAAGCCGTTGTCGATATTCACAACACTTACATTTGATGCACAGGAGTTCATCATCCCGAGAAGGGCCGCAATCCCGTTGAAAGATGCACCGTAGCCCACGCTGGTGGGCACTGCGATTACTGGAATACCAATCAGTCCGCCCACCACGCTAGGCAAGGCGCCCTCCATGCCGGCGCAGACAATTGCTACGCGAGCCCGCGCGAGAGTTGAGCGGTTGGCCAGAAGGCGGTGAATTCCCGCGACCCCGACGTCATAAAGAAGTTCCACATCGTTGCCCATGAGTTCTGCAGTGACCCACGCCTCTTCGGCAACCGGAATATCACTCGTTCCCGCGGAGACGATCACAATCAATCCTCTTCCGTATGTCTTGTGATCGCGGTGCAGAACTATGCTCCGTGCTGACTCCCGGTATTGGGCTTGCCGAATTTTCTTTTTCACGGCAGAAAACTGTTGCTTACTCGAATGAGTGGCGAGGATGTTGCCCCCATGTTTCGCCAGACGCGCGAAGATCTGCGCCACCTGCGCTGGCGTCTTTCCTTGTCCAAATATCACCTCGGGCATGCCGGCACGCAGGGCGCGATGATGATCAATCTTGGCAAAACCCAGATCCTCGAAGGGAAGGTGACGCAGGCGCGAAACCGCGTCGTCTGCTGCCAGTTTGCCCCTGCGAACTTGCTCAAACAGTTTGCGGATGGAGTCGGAGTTCAAGGAGTCTTTCGCTCTGGCGCTAGCCAATCTTCTAGATTAGCATCCGGCGAAGTGCGTCCCCGTTTTTACGTGACCGCTGGCTTGCAAGTTGGGTAAATATCTCCCGCGCGTTGCCTTGCTGATCGAGGCGGGTGAGGAATATTCTGCGCAGCGCGCTCCGGCTAATACGATTCTGCAGATAACGATCGTAGAGATGGCTACCCAACATGTAGCCGACAAATTCCGCACCGGATTCGAAATTGTCAGATGTCCCGGTCAGGGGTGCGAGAGCGAACAATGATGAATTGTCTTCATCACCAGTGACAGCCTCACGGGCCGGGCAAAGCACACGCGAACCAAAGTAAGCGAGAGCGTTTTCCAATGCCCGCACCCGAAATTTTTCTGAACGCTTGAATTTCCGCTGCTCTCTCAATTCGGGCAGACCTCGACAGGCGTGATGCAGAAATCGCGCCGCTTCCTCTGCGGCATACATCATTTGAAAGTTGTGCAGGTAGAACGCGTTCAATCGCGGCAGATAGGCGCAGCCGCGCTCTTCGATTCGCTGCAATGTGCGCTGGATTCCGGCTTTTCTCATTCCCCGCCGAGCAAGCAGTTGAGTGATATGGGCCGCCGAGTTTCCGCTGTACACCTCGGGCATCAAGTCCACCAGAAATTTCGGCTGTGTGCCATTCCGTGACGAGTAACGGTTGATATCGAGAAAACGGATGAGTGTGTCTATCAGGTTGTAGATCGTGGGCACTAGATCCGGCCCTTCCCCGTCATGGCCGCGCGCCCAGTGGCTGAGGTGCAGCCGATAGCTCTCATATTTTTCCAGCGGCGTGGAATTGAACACGCAAACCACGTTGTGCTTGAGTTGCACCGCTTCCACCCGCTCTGGCTCGCCAGCTGCTCGCCAGTACAAAGGGTCTACGTTCTGCAGAATGGTGAAGACCCGTTCACGAGGGAGGATGTCACTCAGCGCCTGCGGCAGATGTCCAGGCGCCAGATGGGATTCGCCAAATAGAACGAGAATGACTGCACGCGGATGACTCTGGCGAATCTCGGCGATCTTATGGGCTGCGTGGCGATCGCGCGCGGAGATTTTTCGGAGGTCCTCACGGCGCATGCAGTCGAGACCATAAATGCCATGGGCATGCTCGCGCGCCGTCGCAAGGAGTTCATAGAATGATGGCCAATCGTATCCCCAGTCCAGATCGAAACGTATCCGGCGGCGCAGTTCTGGCTCGCCGATCTCGCGGCGCCACCATTCGTCGAGAATGTGCTGATCACGGGAGAAAATGGTTTCGACTCCCAGGACGACCGGCCGCTCCCCGAGCTGCGAACGCTCTTCGAGCAACGTAGCTGCAAAGCGCTGTGCCGCAGGTAGTGCGTGATAATCACCGATGAGCACGATGTCGGAATCTTCGACCCGCGAGGTGATTTCCTGGCGGTCTATGACCGAGTCATACGTGCGGAAGGCATGGCGAAAGTCGCGAAGGTACTTTCGGCCGTGCTGCGAATCCTGCACGCGAATTTCGCGTTCCACCGCGACCAGCGCTTGGAGCTGCGCTTCACTGCGGCGTGATCGAAGCGTGGTTGATGCCATTGCTTTGCAGCCTGAGCCTTGACTCGCCTGCTGACCGCTACCTATGTTCCAAGCGCAACTGGAGGAAGCTCTTGGCGAATCACCCACCGCAGAACCTGACCATCGTTACCGCGGGCAGCGGCTCCCCCATCTCGCCTGCCAAATCCCGAGGCGTACAACTGGAAAGGCTGACTTAACTGTTTCAATAGCAACTACTTAAAAGGGGTTGGCTTTGTTCTGGGGAGAGCTTAAGTGTAAGAACGCGAGCCTGCCCGCAGCCAGATACCAAGCGGACATGTACACGCGGGGGATGAGCAAGACCAACGACCTAAATATCTGCTATTCTCCCCGGCGAGGAAACGGCTGACATGTCGAAAAGGATGCTGCCATTCGCGCTGGCATTGGCGCTCATGTCAACGGCAGCCCATGCCAGGCAGGCCGGGAGCCAATCGCCCGGCGGTCCTAATGCGGCCAAGGCTGGAGAATTCGAATTCCGAATCAATTGTGCCTTTTGCCATGGGCTGGGGGCGCGCGGCGGCGGTCGGGGACCCGAGTTGACACGCGCGCGCAAACGTCACGCAAGCTCCGACGCAGAGCTGTTTCGGGTTATCAGCAACGGAATACCGGGAACGGCCATGCCGGCGAACGGGACAAATGGCCAAGGCGTCGGGATGACCGAGGAAGAGATCTGGCAGCTGGTTGCCTACATCCGCAGCGTCGAGGTGAGGGCCCCGGTCGTTCCCGCCGGCAACGCGGCACACGGGAAGGAGCTCTTCTTTGGCGATGGCAATTGTTCCGCATGCCACATGGTTCAAGGCAAAGGTGGACGCCTCGGGCCGGACCTGACTGGGGTGGCGGGAACTCGGACGGTCGAGGCAATCACCGATTCCGTGCGCAACCCCAGCGGGCGTCTCGCGCAGGGACTGATGGAGGCCACCAAGGAGTTTGCGCAGGAGTACGAAACAGCCACAGTGGTTACCTCTGACGGAACGGAAATCAAGGGGACTACCCTGAACGAAGACGATTTCAGTGTTCAAATCATCGATCAGAGCGACCGGCTTCACCTTTTCGAGAAGGACAAATTACGTTCCTTCACCAAAAGCCGCCATTCTCTGATGCCACCGTACAAGGCTTCGCTCTTGAGTGATGCAGACCTGCAAGACCTCATCGCGTATCTGATTAGCGTTGCCCAGTGAGGGGCAAGAATGAATAGATTTCTTGCAATCCTTTCAATCTGTTTTCTGGCGGGATATGTGCAGGCACAGGTCACGTTTACCCGGCTGCTCAATTCCGCCAAAGAACCGCAGAACTGGCTGACCTATTCAGGCGACTACGGCGGACGCCGCTTCAGTCCACTCGATCAAATCAACACTGGCAACGTTCACTCTCTCGTCGTCAAGTGGGTGTATCAGACTGCGGCTGCGGGCAAGTTTGAAACCACTCCGCTGGCGGTCGATGGCGTACTCTACGGAACCGCGCCTGACAATCGCGCCTTCGCACTCGATGCCCACACTGGCCGTCCCATCTGGCTTTACCAGCGTCAGTTGCCATCCGATATCCGTCCCTGCTGCGGCCGTGTGAATCGTGGGCTGGCCATCCTGGGACACAAAGTCTTCATGGGAACACTTGACGCGCATGTGATCGCGCTCGACGCCAAAACCGGCAACGTGACCTGGGACGTTTCCACGGTCGATTACACCCAAGGCTACAGTTTCACCCTCGCGCCGCTGGCGGTGAAAAATCTGATCATTGTCGGTGCGTCCGGCGGAGAGTACGGCATCCGCGGATTCATCGACGCCTACGACGCCGATAGCGGGCAACGTGAATGGCGTTTCTATACCGTCCCTGGCCGTGGCGAGCCGGGCAATGACACGTGGGAGGGCGATTCCTGGCAAATCGGTGGTGCTCCGGCCTGGATCACTGGCGTCTACGACCCTGTGTCCAACCAACTCTTCTGGCCTACTGGGAATCCTTCTCCCTCGAATCGTGGGGCGGGACGCGCCGGCGACAATCTGTATAGCAACAGCCTGCTCGCTCTCAACGCCGACACCGGCAAACTGAACTGGTATTTCCAGTTCACCAAGCATGACGAGCACGACTGGGATGCAACCCAGGTGCCCATCATGATCGATTCCGGCGACCAACGTCTCATTGCCCAGGCCAACCGCAATGGCTTCTTTTATGTTCTGGATCGTACGACCGGCAAGCTGCTCTCCGCCACGCCCTACGGAAAGGTCACCTGGAGCGACAGCAAAGACGCCGAAGGACGCCCGGTTGCAAACAAAGAAAGCTCCCCGACGCTCGAAGGTCGAGTCGTTTGTCCGGGCGCGCTCGGCAAGACGAACTGGATGTCGCCCACTTTCAGCTCTCAAACCGGACTCTTTTATGTGAGCGCGCGCGAGCAGTGCGACATCTTCAGCACCGCGCCCCAACCTTACGAAGCCGGACACGCCTACTACGGCAGCGCCTATTTCCCCGCCGACGAAACTGAACCCTACTGGGGCGCCGTCCGCGCAATTGACCCTTCAAACGGGCAAATGAAGTGGGAATTCCGCCACGTTTCGCCATCATGGTCTGGCGTGCTGTCCACTGCGGGAGGACTCGTTTTTACCGGCGATGCCGAGGGAAACCTCACGGCTCTTGACGCCGCCTCCGGTAAAGCTCTGTGGCACTTCCAAACTGGCGGCGCAGTCTATGCTTCGCCTATGGCCTTCGCGGTCGATGGACGGGAGTTTGTGGCCATTGCCGCGGGAAGCTCGCTGTATGTGTTTGGCTTGCCGAAGTAGAGGATTGCGGAGAATCCACCTCTGCCAGCCATGAGGGACGAAGGAGGCTGGCTGCTACAGAACCTCAACATCCGCCACAGGTTGCACTCGGCTCTTGCCTTGGCGAATACCCTTTCCACCTGTTATTTGACCCCGAATAGCTGGTGTAATATTCTGCAACTACACCGGAAAGGAGGTGGTCTGATGACAAGTTCTGAAAGTGGCAGTAGATGTACCAAAAGACCAGGTGAGGTGGCTGAGACTTAGAGCGGTCGCTCTAAGAGCTTCGCAACTCGACCGGTGAAGCAGGATTGAATCTGCCCGGCGTCAGGTCGCGCCGGGACCCGGAGTTCGCCGAAGGTGCCACTTTAGAGTGACCACCTCTTGGTCAATCCAAACAGTACCACCGGGCGGCCCGCGTGATCATATTGCGTGGGCCGTTCTATTTTCTTGCGACTGCGCGCGCACCACTTACACAAGCCATTCATCTGGCAGAAACCATAGTCATCAGGTAGGCTGACTTTGCACATTCGGCCCTGTAGTTCATGGCACACAGTTTTCAGCTGAGCCTCGCATTTGCCATCCTGCTTCTCGCTGTCATGTCAGGAGTTTTGCTGCTTGTTGGGTTCTATCAACAGGGCCCTGGGAACCGGCTTTGGCGCTGGGCACGCCAGTTGGGGGCGGCGTGGGAATTCGAAGTTACCAGCATCGGGGGATTCAGCTGGCATCGCCTCGCGCTCGCGAGTCTGCTGAGTCTCTTCTTGGAGATGCTGCTGATTCGCTGGATCGCTGCGGAGGTCTCGGCGTTCGCATACTTTAAGAATGTGGTATTGATCGGCTGTTTTCTGGGATTTGGCCTGGGCTGTTATCTCTCGCGAAAACCTATCAGCCTGCTGGCATTTCTGTTCCCCATCGGGCTGCTCGTCTCGGTAATCAAACTGCCCTGGCCCGCATTACGAGAGGTAATCCGGGAAATTCCATACCTCATCGCACCGAGTTCCCAAATCACTCTGCTGGGAACGCCGGACGTACCAGTGAATTTCGCCGGCACTCTCAGCGCCATCTTGATTATCGTGTTTCTATTCGCGCTGGTGGCATTCGTCTTCGTTCCCTTGGGACAAATGGTTGGATGGTATCTGGAGTTTTCCAAGAATGGCATCGTCGCCTACACCGTCAACGCGCTGGCCAGTCTTGTCGGCATCGTGCTGTATGCCGTGCTGTGTTTTTTCTATCAACCACCTGCAGTGTGGTTCGCTTTCAGCGGCTTCGCTGCATCGATCTTGCTGTGGAAGATACCCCGTTTAGGTTGGACTTCTCTGGTGTTTTTCGCGTTCTGTGTCACGTTTGTGAGCCTTGGGCCTGGCAAACCCAGGCGTGAGCTTTGGTCTCCGTATCAGAAGATCACCGTCACTCCCCTGCCTTCTGTTGAGCAACCGATCGCATACGAGTTGCGAACCAACGATACCTGGTATCAGAAGATCATCAATCTATCGCCCGAATTCACAGCGGCGCATCCAGAATTGTTCCGGACTGTCCCGATTCAGTGGAACGCTTACAACGTTCCGTATCGTTTCTTTTCGCAGCCCCCATCAGTCTTGGTGCTGGGAGCGGGAACCGGCAATGACGTTGCCGCAGCAGTTCGCAATGGCGCCGGACGCATTGTTGCCGTCGAAATCGATCCCCTCATTCTACAGATAGGGCGTGACCTGCACTTCGAGAAGCCGTATCAATCCGATCGGGTGAAAGTTGTCGTGGACGACGCCCGCAGTTACATTCAAAACACCGGCGAAAGATTTGACCTTATTGTGTTTTCACTTCTCGACTCGCACACCACGAGTTCGTCGTACTCCAACATTCGAATCGATAACTACGTGTACACGCGGGAGGCCTTAACAATTGCACGACGACTGCTCAAGCCGAACGGGATTTTCATTGTCAAGTTCTGGGTCACTACTCCCTGGATAGCAGGCCGGCTCTACTCGTTGATGACAACCGTTTTCCCCCAGCCGCCCCTCGACCTAAATGCGATGACTGCCGAATACACTACGCCCGGGCGCTTTTTCATCAGCGGATCGCAAGAACGCATCCAGCAAGCACTGACGGACTCGTCGCTGCGCTCCTATCTCCCCCGCAATCCCATGCTTGCGCGATCGAGCGTCGTGGTAACTACGGATGACTGGCCCTATTTTTATCAGCGCGAGCGCGGCATCCCGCTCAGCTTCGCCCTGCTCTCGCTGGTATTGACGTTTTTCTGCTGGCAATTGTTGCAGCGCACAGGTGCCGCTTTGAGCTCCTTCCACTGGCACTTCTTCTTCCTGGGCGCAGGGTTCATGCTGTTAGAGACTCTAACCGTTAGCAAGATGGCGCTGCTGTTTGGCACAACCTGGATGGTGAATTCAGTGGTGCTAGCGGGACTGTTGCTGTTGATCGTTCCGGCGAATCTCGTAGTCAAGAGATTTCCAGCTTTCCCGTACTTTGCTTCTTATGCAGGGATCTTCATCTCAATTGCGATCGCCTATTTCGTTCCTCTGGAAAGATTCTTTTTCTCTTCACTTTGGTTGAAGGCATGCAGTGCGACTGCCGTGCTGTGTCTTCCCGTGTTTTTCGCAGGCATGATATTCATCCGCAGCTTCGCACAAATTGATTTCAATAGTGAGGCATTGGGATCCAATCTGTTTGGCGCGCTGGTAGGCGGGCTTTTGGAATCCGTTTCCTACTGGACAGGAATCAAATCGCTGCTCATTCTCGCAGTAATCCTCTATTCTGCATCTTGGCTTTGCTTGAGGACCGGAAAGAGAACTCTGACTGCGGCCACTAAGTCCGGAATTCCGGCCGTCCCGGAGCGGGCCTCAGCCTAAGGGTAAAACTGGACGGCAATTTTCAGCCACACGCCTTCGCAAAGGCCAGGCGAATTACCTCGGCGGTATCTTCGGCAAGCCGCAGTTTAGCCGCCTCTTCGGGAGTGTGCCAGCGGACCTCCTCAGCATCACCAGCAGCCAACACTTCCCCGCGAACCTTGCGGCATAGGAAATCTATTAGGACGTAGTGATACAGAGTTCGCCCCTCGGCATCGCGCAGCACGCGATCGTAGATGCCGAGCAAATCCAGAACCTGTACAGTCAGTCCGGTCTCCTCGCATACCTCGCGTGCAGCAGCTTCTCGCAAAGTCTCGCCAACTTCCAGCGCGCCGCCGGGAATCGACCATTCTCCTCTTAATGGCGGATGGCCGCGTTTCACGAGGAGTACGCGTCCGTCCTCGATGATCAGGGCTCCTACGCCCACAATTGGTGATTCCGGATATTCGCGCTTCACACGATGTGAATAACACAAAATAGCTGCGAACTGTGCAAATCTCTCACCCTGTCTGCGACTACAATTTTTTTCTTCGTCACTTTGGACCTTAGAAATTACCTTTTCCCGCCGCACGGGCTGATATTCGAGCCGATTTGGCGGCGGACCTCGTGCCACTTCCAACAAATGCGAAAGGAGATGCTCATGTTTACCCGCATTGTGGAGTGCCAAGTGAAACCCGATAAGAGAGACGAACTAAAAGACAGGCTTCGCAGTGAGGTGTTACCCCTTCTCCAGAAGCAGCCAGGATTCGTAGATTTGATCGGCCTGGTTTCGGAGAACGATCCCGACAAGATCGTTTCCATCAGCTTCTGGAACAACAAGCAGGACGCGGAGCGACATCATCGCGAGAATTACAACCGGATTGTGGATCTGCTGAAGCCCTTCCTGGGCAGTCAACCCAAGATTGAAAACTTCAACGTCGATACGTCCACTAGCCATCGTATTGCGGCTGGCAGGGCGGCGTAGCAGGCACAAAAGTCAGGATGCAGAAGCAAGTGAAGCAGCTTCTGTGTTCTGACTTTCTTAGCGCTGGTGATGCTGCCGCGATGAGCCGAAACTACGCGGCAGATGCTATCGAATGTTGGTCACGGTAGAATAAGTCTGTGGCCCTGGAAGAATACACGCGCAAGCGCCGCTTTTCCGAGACTCCCGAACCCGCACCCAAGGTAGAGAAGAAATCGCGCCACCGCTTCGTGGTGCAAAAGCACCGCGCCACGCGCCTGCATTACGACTTCCGATTGGAAATGGAAGGAGTGCTGAAATCCTGGGCCGTACCGAAGGGGCCGTCGCTGGATCCCGCCGATAAACGCTTGGCGATGCAAGTGGAAGATCATCCGGTCTCGTATTTCGATTTTGAGGGCATCATTCCTGAAGGAAACTACGGCGCGGGCACGGTGATGGTTTGGGATGTGGGCACGTGGGAGCCGCTCTCGCCGGTGCCGGTGAAAGGCAAATTTGTGCCCGGAACGGAGGCCGAAGCCTCGGCCATGTTGAAGCACGGAGATCTGAAAATCCGCTTGCATGGCAAAAAACTGAAGGGTGATTTCGCGTTGGTGCGAATGCGTTCGCGGCGTCCGGGAAGCAAGGGGACCGAGTGGCTGCTGATCAAGAAGAAAGGCGAATATGTTGTGCCAGGCTATGACGTCGAGCAGTACGATGGGTCGGCAATTACCGGACGCAGCATGCGTGAGATTGCCGGAGATGAAGGCTCGGCGGAATGGCAGAGTAGTCGTAAGGCCTCACGCGGAAAGGTAAAAGCGCCCTGGCTGGAAGAGACTCTGGCCAAACTGGAAAGCAAAAAGAAACCGGCGAGGGGTACGATCGTACAACAAGAGACGGTGTCCGGCACACACGCCCGCGCCCTAAAAAAAAAGAAGAAACTAAGCTAAAAGCGTCCGCTAGCAACTCCAGCGTGGCCGTCAACTCTGCAAGAACTGCCGCCAAGGAAGTTGAATCTGTCCTCAAAAATCTGCAAGGCGCTGCGAAGCGACTTATGCCATCCAGCATTCGACCGATGCTGGCCATTTCCATCGATAAGCCATTTGATAATCCCGACTGGCTGTTCGAGATCAAGTGGGACGGTTACCGCGCCGTTGCTTTTATAGAAAAAGCCAGGGTTCGGCTAGTTTCACGCAATCAGAACGATCTCACGGCTCAATATCCCGAGTTGCGGGATTTGCCGAGGTTGGTCGAAGCGGAGAACGTGATTTTGGATGGTGAGATCGTTGCTCTGGATGAGCAAGGGCGGGCTTCGTTCAGCCTGATGCAGCAGAGAACCGGCATCCGGGAACACGGCCGACATGTGGCTGCCCGGCGCGACATTCCAGTGCTTTATTACGTCTTCGATCTGGTTTATGTGAACGGATATGACCTGCGCAGGGTTGCTCTTGGGGACCGTAAGCGGGTCTTGGCGCAGATCATTACTTCTGAGGGCCCGCTGCGCTATTCCGATCATTTCGACAAAGGAGTGGCGCTATTTGAGGCCGCTAGAAGCAAGGGACTAGAGGGCATTCTTGCCAAACGCCGGGGCAGTTGTTACGAGGAACGCCGCACCCGTGAGTGGCTGAAAATCAAAATCACGCAGACCGTCGATTGCGTAATCGGGGGCTACACGGACCCCGAAGGCAGCCGGCAATATTTTGGGTCAATCGTGCTGGGACTGTATGACAAGAACGGTCGGCTGATTCACGTGGGGCAAGCGGGAACGGGCTTTAACCAGGCGATGTTGCAACAGATCTTCTCTGTACTGAAGGAACGGGAGACGAACCCCAGCCCGTTTCGGGGCCCCGTTGACGCGCGCCGCGTGCACTGGGTGAAGCCGGAACTCGTAGCAGAAATCAAATTCACCGAATGGACGCACGAAACAGCCGATGGCGGGGTGAAGCTGCGCGCTCCGGTGTTCATGGGATTGCGAGAGGATAAGGATCCAAAAGAATGCACGTTTGCAGACCAGCGGATTGGGTCCATCAGCTCGTAGACCCGCGGGTTTCAATCAAAAATCATCAATCTGAAACCACGAATCATTTGATGTCCTTCATCGCCATTAGAGAACCATAGTCTCTTCCAGAAGGCTCCACCGCGCGGGCTACAATGCCGCCGAATGCCTCGCGAAACTCCGGATATTTCGCGAGCAACGCTTTCATTACGGATATGTTTGCCTGAAAAGTTTGGCCAGTGTTGGACACGTCGGCAGATTGATATTTCACGACGAGGTCGAGGTCATTTCCTACCACCACCGGAAAGAGATCAATGAGCTTGTAGGCCTTTCCGCCTGCAGCTAAGTCGGCGGGCGGAAGATCTGAGGGTTTTACCGATTGCATTTCATCGTAGAGTTTGTCCGTGAGCTGTGTATACATGAACGAGACAGGCACAAGAAGTTCGCGAGCCTCGAGATAGTAAAACCAGGCGTTACGTGTTTGACCTTTGGACTTGTAAGTTCGCGCTTGCTGGGCGAACCAGTTGCCATCATGCCCCGAAATCTGCGCCGGCTTGGCGTAGAATCCCCCCAACTTCCAGTCGGTTCCGGTCTGCTGCAAAATAAATGTGAGCGTGTGCGCGCCTTTGGGCGAGTTTACCTCCAGCGTGACCAGGCCGTAGTTACCGGGAGGGAGATTGGGAATGACAAATTCGGCGCTGTTGGCGGTTTGACCCTGGGCCCCGAATACTCCACACAAGAATTCTGCCCGAGCGATGGGGGCCGTACCCTCGGCCTTCAGCAGAAAAGGCTGGCGCGGAGTTGCCTGCGCACCAGAAAACGCGGCTTGGTTCTCCTTGACCGCATTTTCGATGCCCGAGAAGTTGCTGGCAAGGCTGGCAATCGCGTGCTGCTGCAGCGACGCACTGTCACCCTTGGCCGCAAGGTCGAAATACTGTGTAGCCGTATTCATCAGTGCAGAACGAGTAGCTTCGCCCATATCGCTGCTGCTGAGGCAAGTCTCGGCGTGGGTGGGGACGGACAAAACGGCACATAAGAGCAACAACTTAGATTGGGTCCTTATCGATGACGGCTGGCTTGCGATGCGTGTCATGATTTGTAAAGCTCTTATTATTTGATGCTGCTCACGTTGAGGGCCGCTACCTGAAATGTGATCAATAACAGCCTAGACTAATCCTAAACCGGTTGCCGGTTGTCAGCACAATTGCGTGGTTTTAAGCGCTGTGTTACCGTCCCCATGATTTCGTATTCCATGCAAGGAGACTGCTATGGGCTGGATCGTGGTTGTAGTTCTGGTCGTCATTGCCTTTGCACTGGTCGGCATGTACAACAGCCTGGTCCAGCTGCGGGTGCGCGCCGATAACTCCTGGAGCGATATCGACGTTCAGCTCAAGCGCCGGCATGACCTGATACCCAATCTCGTGGAAACAGTCAAAGGCTACGCCGCGCACGAAAAGGGCACATTTGAGAATATCGCCAAATTCCGTTCGCAGGCCATGCAGGCTGCGACACCAGCAGATAAAGCCGCTGCTGAAAACCAGCTCACTGGAGCCCTCAAGAGCTTGTTTGCGGTAGCAGAGAATTATCCAGAACTGAAAGCTTCCGAGGAATTCACTCAATTGCAGGGCTCGCTGAGCCAGACGGAAGACTCAATCCAAAACTCGCGGCGTTATTACAACGCGGTGGTGCGCGATTTCAATACCAAGATTCAGTCGTTCCCGACCAATATTCTTGCAGGGATGTTTGGATTCCAGCAGCGCCAATTCTTTGAGGCGGCAGCTACGGACAGGGAACCTGTAGCTGTAAAGTTCTAGGTGCAGGTCGTGATGTGAAAGGTTTTCTCGCGCAGCCGTTACGGCGAGCGATCCTATCTTCGGGTCTATGCTGTACATGGGTGATCGATTGAACTACGGGGAAGGAAAAGCCCGTTCACGCCTACGCCTCGGAAATTGAGGCTTTCGTTGACGGCTTGGCTTCCGATGACATGGAGCGGCAACACCAATAAGACTCTATGTGAGGAATGGTCGACCTTGTCTCGAGGCACGGAAGTAGAACTCCTCACAACATGGCGCGAGCGGAATCCACTCTTTACCTTGCAGATGAGAGGTCGCATCCCCATATTCACCGTCGTGGACGGTTGAGCTATTCGAGTGTTTTTCATGTCTATGATCCCAGCGTCTAAAGTCGGGGGTGTGAGAGCGTACCTTGTGCTGAAATGCTGCTCGACGAGCTGTCTGTTTCTCCTATTTTGTACTTCATTACTTTCCCTTCCTGGCTTTGCCCGCTCATGGCGTATCGCCGACTTTGAAGATACGATCACCCTCCAGCACGACGGCTCTGCCGCCATTCACGAGCGCATCACGCTAGTGTTTGTGGGCGAATGGCACGGAATTCACCGCACAATTCCAATTGAATATCCCGGGCCGCGGACGACGAACTACACTCTGTTCGTTGACGTGAAGAGTGTCACTGAAGGCGGGCAGAGGCTGAAGTACGAATCGAAGACGTCGGGGGATTATCGAGATCTGAAAATCTACATCCCGGGCGCGGTCGATACGACGCGCACAATAGAAATCGTATACACAGTGCGCAACGGCACGAGATTTTTCCCTGATCACGACGAGTTCTACTGGAACGTGACTGGCAATGACTGGCCTGTGCCGATTGATCACGCCACAGCCACCGTCCACTTTCCCGCGAACGCAGCGGGATCGTTGCGGGCACAAGCCTTCACCGGTGTTTATGGGTCAGCCGAGCGCGACGCCACTGCGGACGTACGTGGCTCAGATGTTTTCTTTGAAACTAGAAATCCTCTCCCAATGCGGGGTGGCCTCACGATCGATATCTTCATACCAAAAGACATTCTCAATGAGCCGAGCTCGTTCACGCGCGCGATGTGGTTTCTCGGTAGCAACCCAATCGTGTTCCTTCCCTTTGTTACGTTCGGAGCGATGTATGTGGTCTGGTACTACAAAGGCCGCGATCCTGACCCCGGCCGGTCTGTCGCACCCCAATATGAGCCCCCGCCTGGTCTCACCCCTGCAGAAGCCGGCACCATCATCGATGACACGATCCATCCGCGCGATATTACGTCGACACTGGTTGATCTGGCGGTGCGCGGCTATGTAAAGGTCGAAGAAAAGCCTGAAACGATTCTCGGCATCTTCCACCATAAAGATTATGTGTTTCATTTGCTCAAGCCAGAGAGCCAATGGCAAGAACTGGCACCGCACGAACGGGTAATGCTTGAGAACATTTTTGACGGAAGCAGCGACACGCGCCTTTCGAGCCTGAAGAATCGCTTCTACACCGCTGTTCCAGTCATCCGGCAAGACATCAAGTCCGCGTTGCGGAACAAAGGCATGTATCTGCTCGACCCAGATTCGGCCAACGGCTACAGCATCGGTGCGGCGGTCATCATCCTGGCGCCCTTTCTGATCGCACACTTCACGGGATTTAAGAATGTCTTCAGCTCCGTGGGCCTGGTAGTTCTCTGCGGGCTCACTTCGGCGATTATCTGGTGGCTTTTCGCACGCCAGATGACGGCGAAAACATTGCAGGGCGGGCGCACGCGAATCGCGGTGCTGGGATTTCAGGAGTTCATGAACCGCGTGGATGCTGACCGGTTGAAGCGCATGCCCCCGGATACATTCGAAAAGTACTTGCCCTACGCCATGGCACTCGGGGTCGAGCATCACTGGGCACAGGCCTTCGCGGGAATTATCAAAGACCCTCCGAACTGGTACGTGTCGCCTAACGGCTACGTGGGATTCAATCCCATACTGTTCTCGAATTCTATGCACAGCATGGCCACCGATATGCATCAAGTTTTCATCTCGGCGCCACGATCAAGCTCCAGCGGATCAGGCTGGAGCGGCGGAGGAAGCAGCGGCGGTTTTTCGGGTGGCGGCTTCGGCGGTGGTGGCGGCAGCGCGTTTTGACGGCCTCAGTGAGTAGAGCTGCTAAAAGAAAATGGCCATCTTCAACTTGTGAAGGTGGCCATTTCCGTTTTAAAGCTTCGTTAGCTTTTCTAGAATCCTTGGGGAGGATTCGTACCCTGAGGCGGATTGCTGTTTGGTGAGGTCGTCCCAGGGGTTTGTGCTGGAGGCAAAGTGCATGGGGTGGTGCCAGTGCTGCCCGTAGTTGATCCCGTGGTAGTGCTGGTGCACGGTGTGGTGCTGCCAGTTCCCGGCGCTCCCTTTCCGGGAGTCGCAGTCCCTTGATTGGTTGAGTTTCCCGGCATGGTGCTCGGAGTCGTGGTCGAATTTGGGGTGCTGTTTGGCGTAGTTTCTGGGGTGGGAACTGCCGTGCCTGCGGGGGGAGTCGCAGTCCGTGGGGTCGGGGTAGCAGTGCCAGCCGGGGGCGTCGCAGTTCTTGGTCTCGGGCTAGCCGTGCCAGCTGGTGGGGTCGCGGTTTGGGGCGGTGCCGTGCTGTTCGGACTTGTCACGGACGGCGAAGTCTGACCCTGCGGAGTCGCCGTGGGCGAAGTCGAGGTTCCGGTCTGGGCTGATGCGCTCGCGCCGGGGCCCGCCATTCCCGCTGAGGCTGAGCCGGATGGTGGAACAGCTTGCGCTATTTCCGGACCGGCCAGCGCCGCCATTTCGACCCTCGAGTTCAACGAAGCTGACGGGCTAGAGCCTGTGCTTCTGCAATGATCAGCGATCTGGGTGACCGCGCCGACTTGGAATGAATTTTTGGCCGCGGTCGATTCTCCCGCATTGCTCGAGGCGCTTGCAGAGCTTCCAGCATCGGTGTTTGAGTTGGCCTCAGCATTGGAGCCACCGGTATTCGAATTTCCCGTAGTTGTCGAGGCTCCGCTAGCCATGGCTTGTCCTGTTATTTCCACCTGCTGCCCTACATGCGTGCGCAGTTGATCGGCATTGCCCATCAACATGTACGTGCTGCCGGTTCGACTATCAGTCAAATAATAAGTCCCGCTTGAGGGAGATCCGCCGAGACATCCGCGAATCGTCGTCTGATTCGCTCCCGAGCTTGCCTGATTGCCATATCCCTGTGTTGGGGTCGCTCCGCTCTGAGGAGCCGGAGTGTTCTGGGTTGGATTTGACTGATTTTCTCCGCTCGGGGTCGAGCCAGGCTGAGTGCTCGGCGTTTGCTGAGTGTCAGGTGTCTGCTCTCTGCTAGGTGTGTGCTCAGTGCTTGGCGATTGCTGGGTCGAAGCATCCGGCTGAGATTGGCTCTGTGTAGCTGTAGATTGAGCCATCACCCAAGTCGCTCCCAGCAGCAGGAGAGATAAGACCAGAGTCCGTGTTTTCATGTTGTTCCAGCCTCCAAGGAGGAAACAATCAATTCATTTCGCAGTTTACGAACGGCCCTTAAAGGCGAGAATCCGGTAGAGCCCCTAAAAATGAAGAGGGTGTCGGGTACGCGTGGTACTGGACGTTGAGGCTGAAAGGCTTACCTTACCGAGGTTTGCCGGTCAGGTCTCGGGCCGAGCGCACTACTTCTCCGAAATTGTAAAGTCCACGCTACTTGTCCCATCGTCGCGAACTACGACTTTGGAGTGCCAAGTCTTGGAACCTGAGAAGATGGGCGCTTCACTCTGCGTTCGGTCAAAACATCGTAGACACTCCCGGCGGTACTAAGTGCCCCGCGGAATTCTCATCCGACTAGTCCAGATTTAGGTTTCCCTTATACTGGCCCGTGACCAGTGGCAAGCTGGCATCGGATGCGACCTCCCGGCCTAGGATAGTCTCACTTTCACAACGTGCCATCCCCAACACCCCGGTGTGAACAGACGGTTCGGTTGGCCTGTTGTCAGGCTTCCCGGGATCAGGGGACTTGCACCCCATTAGTTTGAGGTCTGTACCGGCGTGCCATCCGCAAAACCGATGACCACCACCTCGCCCTGCGCATTCTTGCGCCGTGCTCCGGCTCGGGGTGCGGTCCTGCTCGACGGCCAGCTGCTCGGGCTCCGGAGCAGCGGCCGCAAATTGCGGAACGGCGAACTCGAACTCGCCCTGCGCCGGCCACTCGACCAGAATGCTGCGAAGTTGTTACGAAACCGGAGTCGCAGAACGCGGCCGCGCTGAATGCAATGAGCGGCCCGAGACATAGGTAACACTTCGTACCGGACACATAGGTGACACTCTTCCCTTGTGAGTGTGGGCTCGCAGGGGATGGGGTTTGGGGAAGGGGACAGCGAATCACAGGCCTTT